>Ga0351907_1082_pt1 | contig 25406 bp, 23 predicted proteins | sample BONcelHT113001E6_FD_206861 | JGI IMG/M metagenome (GOLD analysis project Ga0351907, IMG submission 206861) | Enriched cells from coal bed in the Powder River Basin, Montana, United States - BONCAT cells T11 rep1 HSBNCT.T11.300.1.E6 ... | reverse complement strand
ACTGAGATTTTTATCATATATAAATATTGCTGTAGAAGTACGATAATACCAAATTTTAATTAAATACCTTAGCTAAATATTAATCTGATAAAAAAATATTCAGCCATATAATAATTTATTATAAGAAAAATATCGAATAAAAGAAATGAGCTTTCATAAGCTAAAAATGAATATTATTACTATTAAATTATAATTATCACAATAATAATAATAATACTATAAATCTTTTAGTATTAATTTGATGAAATTATTAATATTAAGTCGATTTAAGATCATGAAATTTAGATTATTGAACTTTCAAAACATTTATATATCAGTAAAAGGAAACATCTTTCCGGTGTTAAATTAGCTTAAGTATTAGCTTTATAATAACGGAGGTATTAATCCATGTCAGACAAAATTGGACAAATAATAAATAAAATGGATAACTGCGGAGTTAAATTCGTACGACTCCAGTTTGTAGACATACACGGAACTCCTAAAAACATGGCAGTTCCACTTATAAGAGAAGATCAAATAGAGGACATAATAAATGACGGCCTTCTATTTGATGGTTCTTCTGTTGAAGGATTCGTAGATATTAACGAAAGTGACTTGATTCTAAAACCAGACCCTGATACTTTCTCCACTCTCCCATGGAGACCAGAAGAAAAAGGTGTTTGCAGGTTTATATGTGATGTATACTGGCCTGATGGGAAAAAACCTTTCGAAGGTGACCCTCGGTATGTGTTGAGAAAAGCTTTAGAAAAGGTTAAAAAATCAGGATATGAATACAACGTTGGACCAGAACCAGAATTCTTTATTCTGGATGAAGACGAAGAAGGAAACGTAATTCCAAACGATAACGGTGCTTATTTCGACGTAGAACCTGTTGATAAAGGAACCGATATCCGAAGAAAGTTAGTTATGGATCTGGAAGCATTAAAATTTGATATCGAAGTTTCCCACCACGAAGTTGCCCCAGGCCAACATGAAATTGATTTCAAGTTTGATAAAGCTTTAAAAACTGCTGATGCAGTAATTACCTTTAAACAAGCTATTAAGGCTATTGTGGACAACATGGGTTACTTTGTTACATTCATGCCAAAACCATTCTTTGGTGAAAATGGAAGCGGTATGCACATTAACCAATCACTATTTAAAAACGGAGAAAATGTGTTTTACGATCCAAACACTCCAACCGAACTATCTGAAGAGGCTATACATTTTACAGGCGGTCTTTTAAAGCATTCTAAAGCCCTATCCGCAATATGTGCTCCCACAGTCAACTCTTACAAACGTTTGGTCCCAGGATACGAAGCACCAGTATACATTGCTTACGGTCTCAAAAATAGATCCACATTGGTTAGAATCCCAGCATCCCGTGGAAAGCGTACTCGTCTTGAGTTAAGAATGCCAGACCCATCTTGTAACCCTTACTTGGCTTTTGCAGCTGTTTTAGAAGCAGGTATGGATGGTATCAAAAACAAGATCGACCCTGGAGAACCAACTGAAGTCGATGTATTTGGAAAAACCAGTGCCGAGCTAACCAATATGGGCATAGATGTTTTACCTTCCAGCCTATGGGAAGCTTATCACGCCCTAGAAGTCGACGATGTAGTTAAATCTTCTTTGGGAGATCATGTTTACGAAAAGTTCTTGTCCATAAAACATAAAGAATGGGATGATTACAGAATTCAAGTATTTCCTTATGAATTGAATAAATATTTGAATATCTAATTCATACATTCTATTTTTTTTATCTTTATTTTTTTTATTGTTAATTTTAAATAATTACATCATCTAACATTATTCTAATAGTAATAGCACTTATTGTTATAATAATAAATATGTCAAAATCAATATTATATAATTAATTTTGGTGGTAACCAAATGCCCAATGAAACTGATCAAAAGATGATGGAAATCCTACGGATACTTGCTGACCGCGAAGATATTCTCGGAGCAAAAACCATTGCTGAAGAATTAAAAAGAAAAGGTTATAATCTGGGAGAGCGTGCAGTACGTTATCACATGCGAATCCTTGACGAAAAAGAATTTACAGAACGTATAGGCTATGCTGGAAGAAAAATAACATCCAAAGGATTTAATGAATTAAAAAAAGGTCTTATTTATGATCAAGTGGATTTTATTTTCTCTAAATTTGAAGGGATGATCTATCAAACAACACTAGATCCTGTCAGTGCGCAAGGAAAAGTCGTAGTAAATACATCAAGTTTTATCAATAATCCTGAAGCAATGGGAATCATAAAAGAAATATTCCAAAGTGGATTATCAGTAAGTCCTCTGGTAAAAATAAGTGAAAAAATTAACGAAAAAACTTTGGAAAAAGAATTATTAATGAAAACTATCTGTGGAACCACTATAGATGGCATGTTACTTAATGAAGGAATACCAGTAATGCCCCAATATGGGGGAATTGTGAATGTTGAAGATTACATTCCCACCCATTTTACAGAATTAATTGCTTACCAGAAAACATCTATGACCCCACTCGAAGCTTTCACCGATAGAGAAATGACTTCAGTACTGAAGGTTGTTAGAGAAGGTGATGGAGTCATACCTGCCAATTTCCGTATTATACCTGGAAATTCAAAAGAAAGAGCTGAAAAAATGTTCCAAAAATTAGAAAACATTGGAATTTCAGGGTTGATTAAAATAGGTGAAAATGGTGAATCTGTGTTGGGAGTACCCGTAGAAGATGATATGATAGGAATTGCAATTATTGGGGGTATCGCCCCATTATGTGCTGCTAAAGAGGCGGGATTTTCAATTAATATAAAACTAGCCGAGAATTTAATGAATTATAATGAATTAAAACCTATTAACAATTCTAAAAATATATTAAAAAAATCTGGCCCGGAAAACGGTCAGAAAGTGAAATTTTTGCTTTCTAAAGCCTGGAATTTGATACAAAGAGTAGATTTTGATCCAAAAACTAAAAAAGGAAATATGATAGCCAATATATCATTTGTGTCCAAAGAAGATCTGGATGAGGCACTAGAGATAATGGCAGAAATAGTTAAAATTCGACCAGAATATTGTACCAGCCCATTTTATAAAATAGTACCACATCATGATGATAAGAACAAAATAGGGATTGCCACAGTGTGTAGTCTGACTATTGACGGTATTCTAATAAAAAATGGAATTATGTCCACTCCAAAATATGGAGGAGTTCTTGAAATTGAAGATAAAGGACCTCGTTTTGTAGAACTTACTGCTTATAGCGGTTCTTCGCTTGATCCTCACGAAATTTATATTTCTAAAAACATGACATCTGTTAATGAAGCATTAAATGGTTATGGGCGGTTATTGGCCGGTTTGAAAGAAATACCTTATCTTGCCAGACCATATGCAATGGAAATATTATCTGATATTGAAGATTCAGGATTATCAGTGTTAAAAATTGGAAAACCTAGCGAATTAGTTTATAATGCCAAAGTTGAACGATACCGGGCAGGAATAGTGACCCCTGGTGGTTTGAATCCTCTGGCTGCCGTGAAAGAACAGGGTATAAAAGTTGAACCAAAAGCAGTGGAAACCCTAGTTAAACTTTCAGAGCTGGAGAAAATCATATGATAAAGTATATCAATATCTAAAATAGATACAAACTGGTATTATAAAAATATAAATTGAAGATAACAGGTGTTATAATGGATGCAACTTTAATTATTTTAGCCGTGATTATAACAGGATTTGTTCTTGTCACCGCTATGAGTCAGCTACTCAATAAAGAATCTATAGAATAATATTTAATTTTTTAAATTTTTTGGGGTTGTAAAATTATTGGGTTGTGTTTTTCAGTGTTTTTGATTCCAGTTTCATTTTGTGGCATAGATATGTGAGTATTCCTTTTTTAGTTTTGTATTTCGTTTTGATTTGTTCTGGTTCTGTTTGTCTGTAGTGATTATTTTACGGTATTTAATGTTCGTGGTATTTAAGGGCCTTTATTAACAACCATTTAAAATGGAGTGTAAAGTTAAGATTGTTGGAAAGTTCATCAATATTTCATTATTATTATCATTTCTTTCATCAACAAAAAATACTAAGTTAAAAATTGCGATGAAACATCTGAAACCCCAATAATTTTTACAACCCTTTTAAGAGAATAACTTTTTAATAAATTACAATATGATAGGTTTTTAAATATTGGAATATAAAACATAATTAATTATAAATCAGGTGATGATATTGAAAAAAACTGAAAATCTTTGTGCTAGTTGTGACGAAATTTGCCAGTACATAAATAACGAAGTAAAAAATGGTGACACCGTTCGTTTATCTATTGGAAGAGTTTACATTCCTGGAAAAGTAGTAACCAATAATGATGGAGTCATTCAAATTAAGATTGATAGTGAAATGATAAAAGGATTAACTACCATTGACGTGGAAAAACTCAAAGAACATCTCATAGAAGTTGAACATGAATGTGAAGATGGGATCTGCGTTTTAGAAGCTACAGATGACGATTGATAAATTTATATTTAATTTAAGGTAAAAATAGTGAAAATCATATATAATTAATTATGCGATAATAATAGACGCAACTATAAAACTTTTAATATTACTTCTGGTGGGTTTTGTATTGGTATGCCAACTCTTAAACAAAAATACGGCCAATAATAAAAAATTTTATTTTTTATGGGAATCGATATGTTTATATGGCCACTTCGTTAATTGTTATATATCAATTATGTGGAGGCCACTAATGCCTGTGATTATTGACCAAGAAAAATGCAATGGAATATCAGAATGTCCCGGAGAAGGATTGTGTATCAAACTCTGTGAAAAAGGAGCATTAGAAGAAAAAGACAATCAAATTGTATTTATTACCGAAAAGTGTGATGATTGTGATATTTGTATACAAAACTGTCCCAGTCAGGCCATATTGAAGGAATGATAAAATGGCAGTTGTAAAAAGAGAAGGTAATGAAAAACGTTCTCTAGAGCATAAGAATCAAAAATGTCTGGGTTGTGGCATCTGTACCGATATTTGTCCCACTAAAGCCCTGCGATTAGGCCCAATTCTTCCAATCGCGAGGGGAATTTTGAAAAGTGATTTTATAAGTATTGATCAAGAAAAATGCTGTCTATGTGGATTATGTTCATCTTCATGCCCTTTTGATGCTTTAGAGTTTTGTATAAATGATGAAAATACAAAAAATATGAACCTGTATCCCCATTGGAACCATTATGCAACAATAGAGGAGAAAGAATGTATCTACTGTGGAAAATGTGCCATATCTTGTCCCAGAGACGCCATACATCTACAAAGAAACCTTCCAGCACGATCAGATTTAGTATTTGGAGAAACAGAAGTAGATCTAAATAAATGTGTATACTGTGGTATGTGTGAAGAAATGTGTCCTGCAGATGCTATTACAATTGAAAAAAACGAAATCAGTTCAGATAAACCATATGTTGGCACCAGCACTAAAATAGACGAATCAAAGTGTATTTACTGTGGAATATGTAAACGTATTTGTCCTGAAGACGCCATTAAAATTGTTTGTACAACATGTATGAATAGAGACAATGCTAAACCCCACCCCGTAGATGGAGATATAATTCTTGATGAAGAACAGTGCATAAATTGTGGCTGGTGCCAGGAAATTTGTCCAGTTAATGCAGCCAATGTTAAAAAGCCATTTAAAGGAAATATAAGCTTTGAAGAAAACTTTAAGTGCAAAGGAGATTCATGTCATGCTTGTGAAGATGTTTGCCCATGCAATGCCATTAGTATAGTAGATAACCATTCATTTATTAATCCTAAGTTTTGCGTTCTATGTGGTGCTTGTGCCCGAGCTTGTCCTCAAAAAGGAATAGTTATTGAACGTGATGATATGGAACTGACAAATGTGCGTTCCAAATCATGGGATAAACGATTGAATAGTCTAAAGCAATCAAAATAAAGTTCATTTTTGATAATTTAAAATAGAAAACTCCTCCAATTTTTCTATTTTATTTTTTTTTAAAAAAAAATAGGTAATCTTAAATTATTCTCTTAGTTGATTTTAAATCTATAATTATTTTTTAGCAATCATTACTTCACTGGATTTAATGATAGCAATTGCTTCGTCACCAGCTTTTAATCCGAGCTCTTGCACAGCTTCTTTTGTAATAGTGGCTGTAATTTCACCGGGTATTTCAATTTTTAATTTAATGTTTGCCGTTACAACACCTTCTTTGACTTCTTCGACTTTTCCTTTTAATAAATTTCTAGCACTTATTTTCATTATTACACCTCTTATAATATAATTTGTTATCTAAAAATAAAAAATTAACTATTAACTCTAATTTCTAGATAAAATTTAAAGATTATTAAGTTGATTAGAAGTAGAAATTAAGAAAAATTTTCCAAATTCAATTATTGATAAACAGAAAATAATATCGATAACATTATATATGTCAATCGATAATATTTTTATAATTAATTGTATTGAATATGTTTGGAGGTTTAAATATGAATAATAAGCTTATAGCTGCAATTATAGTTATTATTATTGCATTAATAGCCGTTGGGGCTTATGCAATGAATGGTGGTTTTCAGGAAAAACAAATCCTTAGAATATCTACCACAACCAGTTTAGAAGATACTGGACTGCTTGACACATTAGAAACTGCTTTTGAAAAGGAACATAGCAACATCGATGTGCAGTTTGTCTCAGCAGGAACTGGAATCGCACTTAAATATGCCGAAAAAGGCGATGCAGACATGGTCATAGTTCACGATAAGAAGAAAGAACAAGAATTCATAGATCAGGGATACGGAACAAAAAGATATTCATTAGCCTACAACTATTTTTATATTGTGGGACCCGCAAACGATCCAGCTAAAATAAAAGGAATGACCAATGCAACCCAGGCCTTTGAAAAGATTATGAAAGATGGGCAAGCAAATTCTTCCGTCAAATTTGTATCCAGAGGGGATAGTTCAGGCACCAACTCCAGAGAATTGAAAATTTGGAACAGTACTGGTGCAAATTATAATTCCAGTATAAATGGATCTTCCTGGTACATTGAAACTGGAAAAGGAATGGGCGATACATTAACCATTGCCAATGAAAAATTTGCTTACACTTTATCCGATTCTGGTACTTATCTGGCATTTAAGGGCAATATAACTTTAGTTCCTTATCTTACCACAGGTAAAGATCTTTTAAATGTTTATTCCGCCATACCAGTGAATTCTGACAAGATAAAAGGAGTAAATTACAATGCTTCCATGGAATTTGTTGATTTCTTGTTATCTACAGAAGGTCAGCAGTTAATTGGAAACTATGGTAACGAAAAATATGGACAAACGCTTTTCACTCCACTTTATGGAAAAAGTGAGCCTAGTTAATTTTTCTTAAAGTCAATTACCTAATATTTTTAGCTAATAAATTAGCTAATATTTTAGTTAAATATATACATTACTGGGTAAAACCCCCAGTATATTATATTTTTGGTGGGTTAAGTGAACGAAATTTTTAATGGAATTTTACAAGCAATAAATCTAATTTTAACTTTAAATCCGGAAGTAGTTGAAATTACCGCCCGTACTCTTTTTATATCCCTTTCTGCCACATTTATAGGTGCCTTGATTTCCATTCCCATAGGCGGCCTAATTAATTTTAAAAAATTTAAAGGTAAAAGAAGTCTGATAAATCTCATTCAAACTCTTTACAGTCTCCCCACTGTCCTAGTGGGCCTTTTTGTATTCTTGTTGTTATCTCAATCCGGAATATTTGGTGATTTGCACCTCTTATTCACACCTACAGGGATGATAATGGGTCAAGTTATTTTAATAATGCCAATATTGATTGGATTCACTGTTACTGCCCTTAAAAGTGTTGGAAATGATATTACTGATTTATCTATTTCCTTGGGGGCCAGCGAATTTCAGACCATTTACACCATAATGCGAGAGGCAAAATATGCCATAATGGCAGCGGTGATCCTTGGCTTTGGCCGTGCCATATCTGAAGTTGGCGTAGCCATTATGATAGGAGGCAATATTAGAGGATTCACTAGGGTAATAACCACCACCATATCTTTAGAAACATCTAAAGGTAATTTAGAGATTTCTATAGCTTTAGGAATTATTTTACTGGGTATAGCACTTATAATCAATCTCCTACTTAACCAGATACAGGAACACTAGAAATAGTTATTAAAACTAAACAATTTTAAAATAAATACGGAGCAAACATGAATATTTTAGAATTAACAGGAATTTCTAAAAAATACGATAAAGAAACTCTACGTAATGTGAACCTTAAGATTAAAAAAGGTGCTAATTTAGGACTTATTGGCCCTACAGGATGTGGAAAAACCACATTACTAAGAATAATTGATTTACTGGAAAATCCTGATTCTGGAAAGATTATTTTCAAAGATGCTGATATGTTAAATTGTTCTAAAAAAGATAAAATGAATGTTAGAAGAAAAATAGGCATGGTATTTCAAAAACCAGTAGTTTTTAGAGGAACCGTTATGGAAAATGTATCTTATGGCCCAAACATCCGAGGGCAGGATAAAAATGCTATAACAGAAAAGATAATTGAAACCCTAAAATCTCTAGGACTAGACGGTTATGAAGATAGAAATGCATCTAGTCTATCTGGAGGGGAAACACAAAGAATGGCACTAGCTCGGGTGCTGATAAACGAACCAGAACTCTTAGTTCTGGATGAACCGACAGCTAATCTGGATCCACTATCAACAGAGAAAATCGAATCAGTAATTTTAGGCCTTAAAAAGAAAGAAACCACCATTATAATGGCTACCCACGATTTAATCCAGGGCCAGCGTTTGTGTGAAGAGATTGCCATTTTAAATCATGAAATTTTACAGATTGGGCCCCCTGAAGATGTTTTTAGTAAGCCTAAAAACCGTTTTGTGGCCGATTTTGTAGGGGTGAAGAATATCCTCCAGGGTCATGCTGAAGTAACTTCCGAAGGATTGTCTACCGTAAACACAGGTTCATTAACTATTTATTCATCTGAATCATTAAAAGGTTCAGTTCAAGTAAGCATCCGGCCCGAAGATATAACGCTTTCCCTTGATAAGGTAAAAACCAGTGCCTTGAATGAATTTAAGGGAGAAATCTCAGAGATACGTAAACAAGGTGCATTGGTTAATGTTAAAATAAGTGTTTCCAATGAATTTTTCATGGTTTACATGACAAGAAAATCCTTTTTAGATATGGAACTTACTATTGGCTCACCCGTATGGATTCAATTTAAGGCCTCAGCAGTTCATGTTTTTAGATGATGAATTTTAAACTTTAATGTCATTGGATATAATGGGGTAGTGTAACAATGAAGAATTGTTAAAGAAGTTAATCTATTAATCTTATGAAAATTAGCTTTGTTTATTTTGATAGTATTCTTTAAAATATTTATTTAATTAAAGTAAAGGGGGCTGTAAAGTTTAGGGGTGTTGGGACTTTCGCAAAAAAATTTTAAAAAGATTATTTAACGATTTTATGGCCCATAATTCAAAATTAAGATGGTTAAATATAAGTATTAAGTGAGAGTAGATATATTATCATGCAAAATCAAATAAAACCTACTCTCAAGTTTAGTATTGACTCCATCCAACTTAAACTTTCCGATTTTTTCACAGGAAAACACGATTTTGAAACCATTTTAAAAGATCGCTTAAAACCCGTGCAAAAAGCTCAAAATATAAATCAAAAACTTTATTTACACGAAAATAATCATTTCGAATATATTAATCCAATATGTCCTCATTGTGGTTCTAAAAATGTTATTAAACAGGAATATCGTCATAGAAAGTTGTTAATTGATGATAATGAGCCTTTGAATGTTTATTTACGGCGATATCTTTGCAAAACTTGCAAACGAAAATCCACCACAACCATCAAATCACTTATAAAACCATATAAAAGATATATCAACTTATTTAAAGAAAAATTAAAACGTTTTTTGGAGACTGGTTATCGTTCGCTTCGTAAAACTCAGTTAGACTTACAGAATTTCCTGGGAAATTCACCATCACACCAAACCATACGAAACTGGATCAATATAAACACTAAAAACAGGATTAAAAATACTGAACGTTTTTATTCTGGATATTACACTTATGATGAGCAATTTTTACGAATTAATGGTCAGAGAATGTATAGATTAACATTATACGATCAAATACGTAATATCCCCGTAACTGAACAAATAGTCCCTAAACGAACACCACTAGCCATAACACAGTTTATACAAGAATCCATAAGCAATCAACCATTAATATCAATCACTACAGATCATATGCCATTATATAAAAATATAATGGATTATATTAGTGTTAAACATCAATTATGCATATTTCACTTGTTTAAAATGATTGGTGACAAAATATACAAGAAATTACGCAGCAAAAAACTCACAAAACATGAAAAAATCAGTTTATGCCTCTATTTCACCGATATCAAAAACATATTCCGCACAAACAACATAAAAACCAGCGATCAAAGATTAAAAAAGTTATTAAATGATTTCGATAGAATACCACGTTTGTTACAACGATTCATTAAACAAAAAATCATTCCAGACTATAAACGACTCACCCAATTCATGGAAGACCATAAAATACCACGAACATCCAACACAGTAGAAAATTACTACAAACAAACAGAACCAGAACAAATCAAAAAGAAATACAAAACAATAACCGGAATACTCACCTATCTACACCATAAAATGAAAAACTGGACACAAAAACACATAAAAAAATAACAACACCCACAAACTTTACAAACCCAAGTAAAGAAAAATTTTATTTAGTTAATAGAAAATTAAAATGCAAATAATCCCAGTTCGATTTTTAATTTATTTATAATTTTTTACTACGAATTAATTTTTTATTAATGAAAAATAATATTCAAGTTTGTCTTAAAAAAATCAGTTGCGCTTAACCGCCTTAAGAAGACCATCTCTTCTTTCTTCCACAAATAAAACAGATTTACCATTAACTGGACATGGTTTTACTGACTTATTCTCTTCATTGATAACTTCACCAGCGCTCACAATTCGGCCATCTATATTAAAAATAATGTCAATTCCAGCCCCCAGAAGATTTTCCACTGTTTGAGTGCCTTTAAAATCCCTTATTTTTCCAATTTGTAGAAATCTACCATCATTATTGGTGAAAGCCAGACCTAATCCTGCCATAGCCCCAATTACTCCATCTTCAGTTCCCCCCAACCCTTCCAATCTTATACCTAAATTTCGAGCCAGGGTTCTGGATTTTCCCTGATTTAAAACTGTATCTTTAGCATCTCGGCCATAAGCCACCAGTGGCGGTAAAATCTGGCTGTTATGGGCTACAGCAAGCCCCGGATCACTGCCTTCAATGAAATCATTGAGCATTTCTTCCTTGGCTATCTCGAAAATATCAGGAATTAAATCAATCTCATCTGAGTCTATGTGAATTACCCCACAGCTGTTATGGGACGTGTAGGGTATGTCCGGGTGAAAATAAAGCTGGTGCCGGGTAACACCCCTAACCGAAAAATTTTTGGTCAGTTCTGCTGCAACTGCCCGTGCCAATCTCCCGGTACCTCTGGAATGTAAATTGTCAGTATCATCCATGCAAACGTAAATAGTCATTAAATTACCTCTTAAGATTATTTTTAAAATAATAAGGTTTTTAAGAATTTAAATATTCTATTAGAGCCCCATATTACTATTTTTTATGATTCGATAGATTAAATTATCTTCTTTAATAACATCATAAAAAATAAAAAAAATGATTATCCTCCCTGAACCATAATCAATTTTCCGGTTTTAGGATCTTTATATACTTTCCCCATTTCTTCCATTCCTTCCCCTGATCCAGAAGCAGATTGGGGAATTTCATTAATTTTTTCACCCATTTTAACTTGAGCTACTTCTTTCATGGCGTTTATTGTGTCCTGACGTTCTTGAGGAGTCATTTCACTAAAAATTACACTCTGCATATTCCAGGAGATAACTAAAAAAATTAAAAACCCCACTGATAAAACCAGCATGGCATCCACCAAATTGGCCGAGCCTGCCATAGGATCTTCTTCACCTCCAATATATAGTAACCTCCTACCTCTTCTTCTAAGCATTTTTCATCACTTCCAGAACTGATTCGGCCATCACTTCCAGGTTAGAAATATCTTCTTGATACCATCTTCTTCTAATCTTAGAAATTACATAGGCCAGGCCCCCAGCAGCCAAACCAACTACTGTAGTATCAAAAGCTACAATGATAGCTTGGGATAATCCCTGGATATCTCCCCCGCCTAAAGCAGCTAATCCAGGGCCCATTGGTATTAAAGTACCCATTAAACCCAGAGTAGGTCCTAATCGAGTAACTATGTCTGTTTTCTCTAGCTTCTTTGCCGCTTTTAGTTCTTCTGATTCCAACAATTTCCTGGCGAATGCCTCCCGAGATTTAGGACTTATCCTGAAACTTTCAGCTAATTGAATCAAAGCATTCTTTTGATTTTGATAAATAGGAACATTTTTTATGGTTTCAACTATTTTTTGAGGATTTTCAGTATTTTCCACGGAAATAATCATGCTTTCAATTTGTCTAATGTTGATACGAATTCTATGATAATATTCATAAAATAGAGTTCCCAAACTGACTAAGACATAAGCAAAAAATATTAATAGGCCTATTATTACTGGTATGAGAAGTGCTTGGGAAATTAAATGCAAAGCACTGGTTAAAATTTCACTGTTAAATAAATTTTCCATCATTTAATAGACCTCTTGAATTAACTGGAGATTAATCATTTATTTTATCCTTTTATTGATTAGTTACCCCGTATCCCTTTGAAATAACCAAATACAATTAGACCACAAATTATTAAACAGGCTATTAAAGCTTGCCATAAATTTGAAGGTGTTTGTTGAGGTTCAGTATTTTCTTTAGTAACTTCGTAAGCATTGTTATTGCTACCTTTACCTCCACCCACACCACCATTACTGTTTTGCAAGGCATTAGATTTGTCCAGCTGGCTAGTTCCTATACTGGCAAAATTAATGTTGGTTATTTTTCCAAAAAGTTCGTCATAGACAGCAGTCCCATTACCTGTACTATTACCAGTTCCCGTACCATTACCATCCCCATTACCTGTACCATTTCCCTGGCCTGTACTATTACCGGTTCCATTACCCGTTTCAGTTTCATTTATTTGAACTTTTAATGTGTCTGGAGATGCTGAAGAAACATGGCTGGCAAATTGGGATTGAGTAGTCTCTAATGTGATACTGCTAAAATGACCAGTTGCCCTCACTGTTTTTCCTTCAGCAGATGGTAAAACTTCAAAAGATATGTATAGAGTTTTAGTTTTACCATTAGAATCGTGTTTCATGTTTCCAACCACCCATGAACCGGAAGAAGAGGAATAATCAGCTTTAGAAACTGTGGTGTAGTGAGTTAAATATTTTAGTCCCTCGGGTACAGGAATAGAAACAATTACATTGTTCCAGCCCACTGTTCCAGTATTATATGCCGTAACTGTAAGTTGAACTTGATCACCAATATTAGCCGATTGTTTATTGAATTGAACCGTTAAAAACCCGCTTGAATCTGCAAATACAGCTCCAGATGATGAAAATATAACCAAAAAGGTTAAAATAATAGTCAAAAAAGGTTTAATATTTCTCATTTTTATCATTTCCAATACTATCAAATTTATTGCCATATTAAAGGCCATTTTATTAATTTAGTATGTCTTCATAATTTTTAGAATATTTAAGAATAAAATAAATAAAAAAAGAGAAAATATTTATTTATGTACCGGGGCTTGTAAAACCTTGGCTTTTATTCCTGTGCTGGACATTTCCATCAAAATTGATGAATAAACCCTTTTAGAAGGATATACTTTTGTTTTGTATATCCTCTGAGTAAAAGCAGGTTTTCCAGTCATAGTAAGCTTGTTATACACGTTTATTGTCTTTCTGTAACGCGATTTGTTGTAGATGAACTGTGCAAAAGTGATTTTAGTACCCACTGGATATTTACCCAGATTTAAAACGTAGGCTTTGTTGGGATACAGAGTTGTAGTGAATTTTTTGTACTGTTTCTGATTGTCAGGTAGTTGAATAATTAAGTAGTAAGTTAAAGATATCTTTCCTGTACCCTTGTTAGAAACTGTTAAAGAAGCCGTTGGAAAAGCTAACTGATAGGTTTTAGTAACCACTGCCGCCCAATTTCCCACATTATCAACCGCTGAGTATTTTAAATAATTAGTTCCTTGTTTACTAATTTTAATTGGAGACGTGTATTTTTTCTTAGTAACACTGGTACGAGGGTCACTTCTATCAGTAGTATAATATATGGTCGAAGAATCGCTTGATGTGATTTTTACATATTTATAGGTGTTATAATTTCCACTGGTGACATCCGAAACTACAGAGGGTGCATGAGTATCTATGGTGTAGTTTTTAGTGTAAACATCAGACCAAACATTTTTCCAGTAACTATAGTTTCCTATGGCCACAAATTTTACAATGGTATTCCCTTCTGCACTGACATTAATTGGACCTATATATTCCAGTCTGCTGGAGCTATTACGAGGGTCTGAACCATCTTTAGTGTAGTAAATAGTTCCATTTTTATCTGGAGTTAATATTAAACTCACAGGAGACTTATAAGAACCTGATTCCGGTGTGGAATTAATTTTAGCAGCGACAGGTGTTAGATAAGCATAGTTCAGGTCGCCATTACCATTGGAATAGGCTATTTGAGGAACTCCCAGAGAATCCATTGCCAGTGAAATCGATGGAAAAGCGCCAGAAGTAATATTTATGTTTTGAATATTCCAAGCTGAGCTATTTTGATCTTTATAAGCCAGTTTTAATATTTGATTTACCGTATCTAAATACCCTATTTGTGGATTTCCTGCCAAATCCAGTATCAAATTTGTCCCCTGGACCGTGGAATTATCAATTATTTCATATATCCAGTTTATTCCATCCCATTGAGCATACTTCAATCCTCCATCTTGTAATATGTAACTTATTTGAGGATTACCCTGAGAGTTCAATGTTAAAGAGTTCCAGGATCCCACGTGAGAAGAATTGTCCACAATTACGCTTTTCCAACTATTAGGGCCGATTTTCATAGCATATCTTAGATCACCATAATAATCATCGTGGTAAGCGATTCTAGGATTTCCAGTAGAATCCAGAATCAAAGAGTTATAATGACCAGCCGATCGGGCAACAGACTCTAAAACCCAACTTGTACCATTTTTGTAAGCATATTTTACTGTTTCTGCCCCATTATCAAAGAAACTGACGCAAGGGGTGTTATTATACATAATAATATTGGCATAAGATACATCTGCAGAAACTATATTTTCAAAATGCCAACCAGAATTATCCTTATAAGCATGTTTAAGAGCAGTATTACCATCATTATATACAACATGAGGATTATTAGATGAATCTAAAGCCAAATCTGGATAAAATCCGGTTCCCCTAGTAGTGGTGTTGTTAGCTATTGTTTCATAAATCCACCCATTATCTGTTTTATACGCGTATTTCAAAACTGGAAATTGAGAATATAATAAATGAGGATTGCCTAAGGAGTCCATTACCAGAGAAGTATAAGAGCTACCATTATCCAGCAAATCACTTTTCCAGACACTATCTAATGGATCCACTAAAGAACTGGTAGAATTATTATTTAAAATAGCAGCCGTATTATTTGAAATTAACAAGTTAACGGATGAATCAGGAACTGTAACATTCTGTGCATTGGGCAGTAGTTTAAAATTCAGATTATTTTGTTGTCCTGTCAGATTCAAAGCTATTCTAGCAGTAATATTTAGATATTTTTGATTTCCTGCTCTTAAATTACCAAGATACCATATTCCTTCTGTATAATTATTATTGTTAATATTAGTCCCATGAGAAACATATTCTAATCCATTTGGAAGTAATCCTTGAATTTGTAGATTTGAAAGGTCCGTAGTACCATTGTTTTTTATAGAGACCGTGAAATTAACTAGATCACCAGGATTTGCAGTTGATTTATCAACAGAACTATTTAAAATTATATTTGAGGCATTAATACTGGAATTATTGGTGTTGTTAGTAGTATTATTAGTGTTATTAGTAGTGGTATTGTTAGTAATAGTTAAACTAACCAAACCGTTGGTAGTTGTGACGTTTTGATCAGAATATAATAATGATGATGTGAAATCCACGATCTGGCCTTTTAAGACATCCAGAACATTTACCGTTATATAAAGCTGTTTTGAAACTCCTGACTTCAAGTTGCCGACATACCATGTTCCATTGACATAATTACCATTAGCAACATGAGAAATATATTGTAATCCCGAAGGCAGTAAAGCCTGTATCTGAACATTAGTATAATTTAAAGAACCATTGTTGGTGACATTTACCATGAAAGTTACATTATCACCAATATTCACGATGGGATTATCCACCACATTGTTTATTATTATTTCTGAATCTGCAAAAACAGACCCGACCATTAAACTAATTATTAAAAACATGAGTATTGTTGAAATTAAAGACTTTCTCATATACCCCTCTCCATTTATTTTATAAAATTTGATATTTTTGATTTATTGAAAAGAATATAAATACATATCGATAATTCCTGATAAAAAAATTAAAAAATAACATTTATATAATTAAAATAAAAATAAAGGATTTTAAGTGCTAATAAAATATTGTTACATCAAAAAAAATTTAACAATATGTTTATTAATGCAAGTAGTTAATTATGATTATAAGTTTGATGATATCAGTTATAATGAAATAAATTATTCCACATTTAGTAGAACTAATCTTAAAAACTATCCTAAAATATCCTTAATTTATTATAAAGTAAAATCTTAATACGAAAAAACTAGGTGAATGCATTGAATCAAAAATCCCCTGTAATTTTATTAATATCCATTATTCTCATAGCCATCGGAGTAGTATGGCTATTTTTTGGCACCACACAGGCCAGCGGCATTGATAATCAGCAAGTTACAGACATGCTGGGCCGTATTGTAGAAATACCATCTGAAACCAATAAAGTCGCTTCCATTTCAGCATCCACAACCGTAGAACTTTTTATGCTGGCCCCAGAAAAAATGATTGGCTGGAATGAAAAAAGGACTAGTGAAGAAAATGTTTACATGAAATCCACTTACTCCGGCCTTCCAGTTATTGGTGGGGGTAAAAAAGACGCAAATTACGAAAACATAATCTCTATGAACCCAGATATTGTTTTAATTGGACATGGAGGAACTGATAATCAGGTAGACCAGATTCAAAGTAAGTTTGGGAGCATACCCACTCTGGATGTGGAAGGAGATAATAATTTAACGAGCATAAAACCTTCACTGGAGTTTTTAGGAAAAGTACTCGGCAAAAAGGAACAATCTGACAAGTTAATTAGCTTCTACAATGACATGACCAAGGAAGTAAATTCCACTGTATCCACCATTCCAGAAAGTGAAAGGAAAAAAGTGTACTATGCACGCGATTCCACCGGACTAATGACCAATCCTCCAGGTTCTACCCATACCCAGCTTATTGAAATTTGCGGGGGGAAAAATGTTGTGGAGGCCCCTTTAACCAAAGGTAGCGTGGGAGTTTCCATGGAGTTGATCCTGCAGTGGAACCCGGATGTGATCATCACCAGTAATCAGCAGTTCTACGATAATATTTATTTTAACTCGTTATGGGCCGATATTAAAGCCGTGAAAGAAAAACAAGTATATATGGTCCCAACATCACCATTTAACTGGTTTGAAGGACCTCCTGGTGCCAATACCATAATAGGAATACCCTGGACCGCTAAAGTCTTATATCCCGATAAATTCCAGGACATGGATATTAATAAAATAACCAAAGAATTCTACACCGAATATTACCATTACAACTTAAGTGACCAGGAAGCAACCAATATATTAAGCTCTTCTGGTTTGAAAAATACTTAAAAAATACTTGAAAAATTGTAGAATAATTTAGAATAATTTAAACCCATATTAATTAAAAAAAATAGTTTAAAGATTTTTTACAATTTTTTTACAGAAATTTAAAGAAGTTATTCCAGAAAAAAACAGGCTGCTGATAATTTGACTAAATTAAGGTTCAAAAATTCTTCCCAAGATGCGAATATTAATGATTCAAATGCTAGCAAGCCCTGGATAAATAATTCTCTGGTAAAAAAATTATCAGTAACTTCTTTACTGGTAATCCCTTTAATTATCTTATTTTTTATTTCATTTTTAATAGGACGATATCCCATATCTCCTTCAGAGGTTATAATGGCCCTGGCTGCGAAAACTATGTTGGTGAATTATAATACACATCCATCAGTAGATGCAGTTATTTTTCAAATTCGCTTGCCCCGAATTATGGCTGCCATGATGGTTGGCGCGGCTTTATCCATCGCTGGGGCATCATTTCAAGGTCTGTTCAAAAATCCTCTAGTTTCTCCCGATAAGTTAGGAGTTTCGGCCGGTGCAGGTTTTGGAGCTGTTCTGGCCATTTTATTCGTTGCAGAACCATTTATGATACAGTTTTCAGCATTTATGGGAGGTTTGGTGGCGGTGGGTCTGACTTACATGATTAGTCGAACCTTTAAAGGTACTTCCATGCTCACCATGGTTTTATGCGGGATAGCCATCGCCGCCCTGTTTTCCGCGTTTATCTCACTGATTAAATATGTGGCAGATCCTTATGAACAGTTACCCACCATAGTTTTCTGGTTAATGGGCAGTCTATCTGCCGTTACCAACCAGGACATATTAATGGTTACCCTACCTATGGTATTGGGATGTGGAATCCTCTTATTAATCCGTTGGAGAATAAATGTACTCTCCATGGGCGAAGACGAAGCTCAAACCCTGGGAGTTGACACTAAAAAACTTCACATCATTATAATAACCTGTTGTACTATCGTTACTGCTGCAGCAGTCAGTATAAGCGGGATAATAGGATGGATAGGTCTGGTTATTCCACACATTACTCGGATGATTGTAGGGCCAGACCATAAAGTACTTTTACCAGCGAGTATTTTTATGGGAGCTTTTTTTCTCCTATTAATAGATGATGTGGCCCGTACTATTACCACAGTGGAAATTCCTCTGGGCATATTGACGGCCATAATTGGGGCTCCCTTCTTTCTATATCTTCTAGCAAAAAGTAAAGAGGGATGGTCATGAGTATTTTAAGGCCCGCCACTATTGCTGATAGGCCGAATACAGACATTTTAAAAAATTGCCTGATGCAGGTATCTGATGCCAGTTTCTCCTATGACGGCCAGCACAATATATTTGAAAATATTAATTTTTCAGTGGAAAAGGGAGACGTTTTTTGCATACTAGGACCCAATGGTACAGGTAAAACTACATTAATCAAATGTATTAATGGTTTGATGAAATTAAGCTCTGGAAAAATTTTATTTCATGAAAAAAATATTTATTCTCTGAGTAAAACAGAAATAGCTAAAAATATTGGTTATATACCTCAAATACACAACTCAACATTTCCATTTTCAGTTTTGGACGTGGTTCTCATGGGCCGATCCCCTCATCTGGATATGTTTGCTTCCCCAGGGGAAAAAGATATTAAAATTGCGGAAGAATCCTTGAAAACTCTCAAAATTATCCACATGCGAGATGTACCATACACAGAAATAAGTGGGGGAGAACAGCAACTGGTATTTCTGGCTCGCATATTAACTCAAAAGCCCAACATTCTTTTGCTTGATGAACCAACATCGCATCTTGATTTTGGAAATCAGATGAGAACACTCGATATAATCAAAAAATTAGCCAAAAATGGACTTTCCATAGTAATGTCATCACATTTTCCTGATCAGGCTTTCATTTCCGCCAATAAAGTAGCTTTAATGAAAGGGAAAAGGTTTATTGATATAGGCTCTCCTGAAGAAGTAATCAACGAAGAAAATATGGGAGAAATATACGATATACAGGTGAAAATAGTTGATGTAAACCATCGAAAGGCTTGTATTCCATTAAAAGTGAATAATAAATGATTATGTTGTTTAATGGGCCTTTATATTTTAGTTATATAAAAATAATGAATGAACAACCATCCACTGTAATTTGTAAAACAGTCAGATTAACGTGAATTCATTAATGAATCATCATATACTACTTAATATAAGAAAACAAAAATTAAGAATTATTTATGAATGGTTATGCCTATTATATGGAGGATTAGAATGTGGAAATTATATTTTTGATTCAAGAGAAGCTTCCATTAATACATTAAGCTATTAGGATAGGTTTTTTATAGAATAAATATTTGGGGCATGTTGAATTGAAGTGAGTCTGAATCATTCAAATTCATAGATCAATATAATTTAAATAAAAGCAATAATATGACCCCCACTATAAGAATCATAAAATAGTAAAAAATTATTTTCAAGCCGACGCTCCTTAAAGTAGCAGTATCATTTTCCGACTCGAAATAATATTTAAAGACCAAATATAAAAATAGCATGGTAGCAAAACCAGCAACCAACATTGCGTACTCAGATGCAATGTATAAAACTAAACTATTGGTTAAAACAAAGACCAACAACCCTATAGCGAATATTTTGAAATCAATCTTAAAACCAGTATTAAAGTTAGCTTTTAAACTCTGTTTACGAGCTTTTAAAGGTTTTTTACATTTAAAACAGACTTCAGCGTTTTTACTGACTTTAGTTTTGCAATGTGGACATAGAATTGTAGATACCAATGTAACACCACTTAAATTAATTTTATCCCATATTTATAGAATCAAATCTGCTTTTTTTATTAATTAACTTTGGATAAGATCAATTATAGATTAAAGTTGATTTTATTAAAGTTGATTTCTTTTTTAATTGTGTATAAAATAGGGACTTATAAAACTTCCTATACAAAAAATATTCAATTCAGAATTATTATCAAGGTTTAAAGATATGGGATGTCAAGTTGTTGGGTGTTGAGCTGTTTCATCGAAATTTTTTAACTTTAATATGTCATTATTTCCTGAAAAAAGATAATTAATGAATTTGAAATATTTATGAACATTCTAACAACATTACTTATACAGTCCCAAAGATACAAAAAAATTAATAGAAGATGAAAAAAATAAAAAAGAAATATATACGATTATTTCTATTTTTAAGCTATTTAAATCATCTGATGAAAACATACTTTTTTAATTATGGATATGTCAGACTTTGCATAACGCATATATATCTTTCGAAATTCGTCTATTAACAAAAGTATATATCCTTACAATAAAATAAGATTCAATGAGAATGTACATGAATATTCATGTAAGATTTGGAATCTACCCTCAAAAAAACAGTACCAAAATCCCATTTCCAAGCAAAAATGGAAAAAAATACTAAAAAATCATGATAGATTCTCAGGACTTATTACTAAAAATAATATTCATGTAATATTCAAAAAAACCCTAAATAATGATAGTAATACAAATCGGAGGATGAATTATATGGCATCGTCATTTAAATCACCTGCAGATACCGCAAAAGCATGCGTCGGTATTGCAGCGTTGAAAGAAAAAGCATCATTAGCAAATTTAATACTCTTAAGTTTTTTAGCAGGTGCTTACATCGCATTTGGAGGACTTTTAGCTGAAGTCGCGACCGGAGGAATGGCCGCAGCAGGATTCCCACCAGGGCTCGTGAAATTAGTATTTGGTGGAGTGTTTCCAGTTGGGCTAATGCTGGTCGTTATAGGCGGTTCTGAACTATTTACTGGAAACACCATGTATATGCCATTAGGTGTTCTCGAAGGAAAAGCCAGCTGGTTGGGACTAATCAGAAACTGGGCAGGAAGCTGGATTTTTAATCTAGTAGGTGCATTATTTGTTGCATACTTCCTCGCATATTTAACCGGTATCCTAGTAGCAGACCCATGGGGACCAACCGCATTAACTATTGCAAAAACCAAAGCACTAGGTGGAGCACAATTCATTGCCGCAGGAAAAACCATTACCTCTCTAGACTTCACAACAGTATTCCTAAGAGCAATCGGATGTAACTGGCTAGTATGTCTAGCAGTATACCTCGCCATTGCCTCAGATGACATCGTAGGTAAAGTATTTGGAATATGGTTCCCAATAATGGCTTTCGTAACCATAGGATTTGAGCACAGTGTTGCAAATATGTTCTTTATACCTTTAGGAATATTCATGGGCGGAGTAACCTGGTCCCAATTCTTTATCAACAACATGATCCCTGCAACCCTAGGAAACATCATCGGAGGAGCAATATTCGTAGCCTGCATCTACTGGTTCACATATCTCCGAGGAACCAGCACTACAAACTAAAAAAAACTTTCCCAAAACTCCTTTTTTTCCATTTTTATGATAATTATTTATTAAATAATATTAACCAAAAAAATTCCTCGAAAAGGAAAAGGTGATCAAATGTCTAAAGAAATTGAAAAAGAAATACAAGAACAAATAAAAGGAAAATTAGACGCAGAAATACAAAAAGAAATACAAGAACAAATAAAAGGAAAATTAGACGCAGAAATACAAAAAGAAATACAAGAACAAATAAAAGGAAAAAAATAATCGCGATAGACTGCTGATTATTAATATTTTTCAATTTTTTTAACCATTTGATGAATTAATTAATTTTAATTTTTTAAATCTGTTTTTAATCCCTTCAAATCCTTTATTTTAATTATGGATATGTCAGACTTTGCATAACGCATATATATCTTTCGAAATTCGTCTATTAACAAAAGTATATATCCTTACAATAAATAAGATTCAATGAGAATGTACATGAATATTCATGTAAGATTTGGAATCTACCCTCAAAAAAACAGTACCAAAATCCCATTTCCAAGCAAAAATGGAAAAAAATACTAAAAAATCATGATAGATTCTCAGGACTTATTACTAAAAATAATATTCATGTAATATTCAAAAAAACCCTAAATAATGATAGTAATACAAATCGGAGGATGAATTATATGGCATCGTCATTTAAATCACCTGCAGATACCGCAAAAGCATGCGTCGGTATTGCAGCGTTGAAAGAAAAAGCATCATTAGCAAATTTAATACTCTTAAGTTTTTTAGCAGGTGCTTACATCGCATTTGGAGGACTTTTAGCTGAAGTCGCGACCGGAGGAATGGCCGCAGCAGGATTCCCACCAGGGCTCGTGAAATTAGTATTTGGTGGAGTGTTTCCAGTTGGGCTAATGCTGGTCGTTATAGGCGGTTCTGAACTATTTACTGGAAACACCATGTATATGCCATTAGGTGTTCTCGAAGGAAAAGCCAGCTGGTTGGGACTAATCAGAAACTGGGCAGGAAGCTGGATTTTTAATCTAGTAGGTGCATTATTTGTTGCATACTTCCTCGCATATTTAACCGGTATCCTAGTAGCAGACCCATGGGGACCAACCGCATTAACTATTGCAAAAACCAAAGCACTAGGTGGAGCACAATTCATTGCCGCAGGAAAAACCATTACCTCTCTAGACTTCACAACAGTATTCCTAAGAGCAATCGGATGTAACTGGCTAGTATGTCTAGCAGTATACCTCGCCATTGCCTCAGATGACATCGTAGGTAAAGTATTTGGAATATGGTTCCCAATAATGGCTTTCGTAACCATAGGATTTGAGCACAGTGTTGCAAATATGTTCTTTATACCTTTAGGAATATTCATGGGCGGAGTAACCTGGTCCCAATTCTTTATCAACAACATGATCCCTGCAACCCTAGGAAACATCATCGGAGGAGCAATATTCGTAGCCTGCATCTACTGGTTCACATATCTCCGAGGAACCAGCACTACAAACTAAAAAAAACTTTCCCAAAACTCCTTTTTTTCCATTTTTTATGAAAAAAAGTACTATCCAAATCCAAAAAATTCTATCATGAATGATCATGAATCAAAAAGATGTGTTTTGATATAAAGCACTAGAAATTATAAAATTACCTTAAAATATCATGAATGTTCATGGACATTAAAAAATTTATTTCAATTTATATAATATTTTGAAATAGTAATAGGAGGAAAAATATGAATATCCAATATACACCAACCACTTGCCCCTACTGTGGGTGCGGATGTGGATTTAACTTAGTAAGTGTCGATGGAAAACTACAAGGCGTAGAACCATGGAAAAGAAACCCTGTTAATGAAGGAAAACTATGTCCAAAGGGTAACTTTTCACACGAGTTCGTCCATAGTGAAGACCGTTTAACCACCCCTTTAATTAAAAAGAATGGTGAGTTTCAAGAAGCAACTTGGGATGAAGCACTTGATCTGGTTGCATCCAAATTAACCGAAATGAAAGAAGAAAATGTTGATCAACTGGCTTTCCTATCCTCAGCCAGATGTACAAACGAAGACAACTACACGTTTCAGAAGTTCGTGCGAACCGTGATTGGAAGCAATAACATAGATCACTGTGCAAGATTATGTCATGGTCCTTCAGTCGCTGGGCTGGCCCAGACCTTTGGGTCCGGAGCCATGACCAACTCACTGGAAAGCTGTGCTCATGCTGATGTAGTGTTCTTGATTGGAACCAACACCCTTGAACAACACCCATTAATGTGGAGAAGGGCCTTACAAGCTAAAGCAAACGGCGCTAAAATCATGGTAGCAGACCCTCGGTTCACACCATCCGCCAAGCAAGCTGACTTGTACATACCATTCCAATCCGGTACAGATGTTGCTTTATTAAATTCCATGATGAATGTGATTATTGCTGAAGGACTGGAAGATAAAGAGTTCATTGCAAACCGAACTAAAGACTTCGAAGAATTAAAAGCAATGGTCCAAAAATATCCTCCAGAAGAAGTTGCAAAAATAACTGGAGTTTCCGCTGATCTAATTAGAGAAGCAGCAATTATGTACGCCAAAGCAGACAATGCCGCCCTACTATTCTCAATGGGTATAACACAACACACTGTTGGTACTGAAAACGTTATGTCCACATCTAACATTGCGATGCTTACTGGAAACCTTGGAAGACCCGGTACTGGAGTTAATCCATTGCGAGGTCAAAACAATGTACAAGGAGCATGTGACATGGGAGCACTCCCAGTAGTATTCCCTGGATACCAAGCAGTAATCAACGAAGAACTTGGAGAAAAAATGAGGTGCTCCTGGGGCTGTGATGAATTATCATGCTCACCAGGTCTCACTGTAGTGGAAATGATGAACGCAGCTCATGATGGTGATATTAAGGGCCTGTACATTATGGGTGAAAACCCGATGGTATCCGATCCGGACATACAACACGTTGAAGCCTCTTTGAACAACCTGGACTTCTTAGTAGTACAGGATATTTTTTTAACTGAAACCGCCGCTCTGGCTGATGTTATATTACCCGCATATTCCTGGGCTGAAAAAGACGGAACCTTTACCAGCACCGAAAGACG
>Ga0351907_1079_pt1 | contig 26053 bp, 15 predicted proteins | sample BONcelHT113001E6_FD_206861 | JGI IMG/M metagenome (GOLD analysis project Ga0351907, IMG submission 206861) | Enriched cells from coal bed in the Powder River Basin, Montana, United States - BONCAT cells T11 rep1 HSBNCT.T11.300.1.E6 ... | reverse complement strand
GCACCTTCGGCGTCAATAAAAACGCCCCCGCCGATCAGCAGGCCGTGGCGCAGGATATCGTGAAGTTCTTCCTGGCCAGCGACGGGTTGGTCAAGCAGTTCTGCCTTGCCAATTCCGTGTTCCCCGCCAAAAACTCGCTGGCGACGGATGCGGATATCCTGGCCGTGCCCGCCATCGCGGTGCTGGCAAGCCATATCGACCGCTACATCTGGCCCGGCACCATGCCCAGCGCCGTGGAAGAGAACATGAAGATCGCGCTGGAGGATATCTTCTACAACGGCGCGGACATCGCCGCCGCGCTGCAAACCGCCGAAGACACCTGCAACCAGGAGTTGGAAGGCAGCGGGTTCGTGTCCGCCGAGCCGCAGTACAAGTACGCCGCCGAGGCGAAATGACCGCAACGGCGTAAGCCGCGCACCTCTGTGGCGCGCGGTGCGCAACCCCGCCCCGGGCGTGCGCGGCAACGTGCCGCCCGGGGCCTTTCCGGCCAATTTTGCTTTGCAAACCGCGCGCGACGCGGTATGATAGCGGCAGAACGGGGCGGCTGGCAGACACGACCTGCAAGGGCAAACACCTGGGCATAGGTTGCCCCGCGCTGTGCCGCTGGCCGCGCGGAAACCGCGCTGCCCCAGCCGAGCACCCGCACGGCATACGCGACGGCAGCATTTACGCTGTGGCCGATAGGCAGCCCAGTCAAGCGGAAGCACGGCCTTCAAGCAAGCCAATTTCCAAGCCCAGAGCGGCAACCGCGCCGCGCCCAAACCGCACCCCTCCGGCAGACGGCATTGCACCGAGCATGCCGCCCGCCTACAAAGGAGCATGCATGAACGGCCTCACCCGCACGCGCCACCCCCTGCGCAGCCGCAGCGAGTCGGTGCTGCGCACCCTCGTGGTATCGGCCCTTTCCGCTTTCTTTATCGCCTTCTTCTGTGCGCCCATCGTCATGGCGCTGCTGGGCAGCTTCCATCAGTGGAACCCGCTCAAGGGCCAGTACCGCTTCAACGGGCTGGACAACTGGCGCATGGCGCTTTCCAGCAGCCTATTCTGGCGAGCAATGGGCAACACCGTTGGCTTTGCCGCCGTGGCGGTGGCGGCGCGCGTGCTGATCGGTCTCGCGCTGGCCAGCGCTTTGCACGCCAAGGTGGTGCGCTTCAAGTCGCTGTTCCGCACGCTGTACTACCTGCCCACCATCACGCCCATGGTGGCGGTGGCGTTTGTGTGGAAGTTTATGTACCAGCCGCAGTTCGGGCTGCTCAATCAACTGCTGGGCACGCAGGTCAACTGGCTGTACGACGCGCGCTACGCGATGAGCGCCATCCTGTTTTTGACCGTCTGGAAGGATTACGGCTACGCGGTGGTGATTTTGCTGGGCGGGCTGTACTCGTTACCCACCGACTGCTTTGAGGCGGCGGAAATCGACGGCGCGGGCGCGTGGCAGCGCTTTCGGCACATCGCGCTGCCCCTGCTTCGGCCCACGATCCTGTTTATCGCGATTACCTCGCTCATCTCCTATTTTCAAACGTACATTCCCGTGATGGTGCTGACCGGCGGCGGGCCTGGGACGCAAACGTACCTCGCCTCCTACATCATCTTCGATCAGGCGTTTGTTAAGTACAACTTCGGCTACGCGTCCGCGATATCGTTTGTGCTGTTTGTGATCATTGCGGTGCTCACGCTGGGCTCCTTCCGGCTGACCGGCACGGCGGGGGAGGGGACCGGCGCATGAAGAAAACACGCTTGGCCTCCTTATTACTGCACTTTGTTTTGCTGCTGTGCAGCGTGGCCACCATACTGCCGTTTTTGTGGATGCTGGCCTCGTCGCTGAAAACCAACCCCGAGATCAGCGCGCTGAGCCAGTCGTTTTGGTCGCGGACACCTACGCTGGACAACTACCGCAACGCCTTGCAAAAGATGAGCTTTCTGCGCTACTTCGGCAACAGCCTGCTCTACGCGGTGTCGCTCACGGGCATCACGGTCTACACCAGCGCCGTATCGGGCTTTGTGCTGTGCAAGTACCGCTTCCGTGGGCGGCAGCTGCTCTTTGGCGCGATTCTGGCTACGATGATGGTGCCCGGCGTGGTCACGATCATCCCACGCTACAGCATCATGCAGGCGCTAGGCTGGCTGGACACGCTACGCTCGCTGCTGGTGCCCGCCGCGTTCACCTCGTTTGGTATCTTCATGATGCGGCAAAGTTGCTTCGCCATCCCGGACGAAATGCTGGAGGCCGCGCGCATCGACGGGGGCAACGAGTTTTACCTGTTGCACCGCATCGTGCTGCCGATGCTGCAAAACGCGATCTCCAGCATTGCCATCTTCCAGTTTTTGTGGGCGTGGGAGGATTACCTGTGGCCGTACCTGATGATCCGCACGCAGAGCAGGCAGGTGTTAAGCGTTGCGTTAAACCTCTACAGCGGCCGCTATTCCACCGACTATGCGGGCCTGTTTGCGGCCACGGCCATCGCCATCGTGCCGGTGGTGGCGTGCTATCTGGTGTTTCAGCGTCGCTTTATCGAGGGCATCGCCTCGGCGGCGGTCAAGGGATAATATCGCAGGGGAGTGGGTACCACATGGCGACGAACACGGCGCTTTCGCTTCGCAATCAGGTGATGTACTCGGTGTATGTGCGGCAGTTCAGCCCGCAGGGCAACTTTGACGGGGTACGGGCGGCTCTGCCGCGCATCCGCGCCTTGGGCGTGGATGTGCTCTGGCTTTTACCCATCCACCCCGTGGGAATGGTTTCGCGCAAGGGCGCGCTGGGCAGCCCCTACGCCATCTGTGACTACCGCGTCATCAACCCGGAATTTGGCACCTTGGAAGATTTCCGCGCGCTGGTGGACGCCGCGCACGCGCTGGGCATGAAGTGCATCATCGATGTGGTGTACAACCACACCGCGCCGGATTCGGTGCTGGCCCGCGAGCACCCCGAGTGGTTCTACCATAAGCCGGACGGGTCGTTTGGCAACCGAATCGGCGAATGGTCGGACATCATCGACCTAGATTACGGCCAGCCCGCCCTGTGGGATTACCAGATTGACACACTCAGGATGTGGGCGTCCATGGTGGACGGCTTCCGCTGCGACGTGGCCCCGCTGATACCGCTGGCCTTCTGGCTGCGCGCGCGGGCGGAGGTGGCGCAGGTGCGCCCAAACTGCCTGTGGCTGAGCGAATCGGTAGAGCCCGCCTTTACCGTGGACAATCGCGCGCGCGGCATGGTGAGCCTGTCGGATTCGGAAATCTATCAGGCGTTTGACATTGCCTACGATTATGACGTGTACGGCGATCTCATGCGGTACCTGCAAGGCGGCTGCATGCTGGCGCAATACGCGGAGGCGATCAACCGGCAGGAGTTCACTTACCCCGCCAACTACGTCAAGCTGCGCTTTCTGGAAAACCACGACAGGCCGCGCGCGCCCTTCATTTTGCCGGACGCGTTTGGCCGCCGCAACGCCACGGCGTTTCTGTACTTTCAAAAGGGCATGGCGCTGCTCTACAACGGACAGGAGGCGGAGAACGACTTCCGCCCCAGCCTGTTTGACCGCGACCTTATCCGCTGGGATACGGGCCGCGACATCACGCCGCTGCTCAAGCGCCTGTATCAAATCAAACAGGACCCCATATTGACCGACAGCGCCTACCGCGTTTGGGACGCGGGCAACGACATACTGGTAGCGGAGCACCGCGCGGGCGCGGGGCGCATGTTGGGCGTGTTCAGCCTGAAGGGCAGCGCGGCGGTGGTGGCCGTGCCTTGGCCGGACGGCAGGCACCCGAATCTGCTGGGCGGCGAAGTGCTGGTCGAGGGCGGGCTAATGCCCTGCTCGGGCGAGCCGGTGATCCTGCGGGCAGGCGGGGAGGCAAACCATGGGGGCTGACACGCGGGCAGAACAGACGGGCGTGGTCGCGGGGAGCACATACCGCCTCACAGTGCTCACTCAGCGGCTCATCCGCATGGAGTATGCGCCAGATGGCATCATGGAGGACAGGCTTACCCAGACGGTCGTCTGCCGCGATTTCCCCAAGGCGGAATGCCGCGTGTGGCGCACGGCGCAGGGTGGAGTGGAGCTGCACACGGATTTCGTGAGCGTGTTTTATGACGGCGGGCCGTTCAGCCCGCATGGCTTGCGGGCGGAAAACCGCAGCCCCTGCGCGGGTATCTACTGCACATGGCGTTACGGCGACGCGCTGCTGGAAAACCTCGGCGGCACCGCGCGCACGCTGGACGGGGCAGATGGCTCCGTTTCGCTTGACGACGGCATCCAGAGCCGCCTGCAGGGTTACGCCGTGCTGGACGACAGCGCCTCCTTCGCCCACACGGTGGAGGGCGGCTTTGCCCCACGCGCTGCGGGGGTTCAGGACCTGTACTTTTTCAGCTACGGCTTTGCCTACCGCGAAGCCCTGCGCGACTTCTACCGCCTGTGCGGGCCGCAGCCGCTGCTGCCGCGCTACGCGCTTGGCAACTGGTGGAGCCGCTTCCACGCCTATACCGCCGAAGAATATCTGGCGCTGATGGACCGCTTCGCAGACGAGCGCGCGCCGCTGAGTGTCGCAGTGGTGGACATGGACTGGCACATTACCAAGCCAACGGGCGGCGGCAAGGGCTGGACGGGCTACACGTGGAACCGCGCGCTGTTTCCCGACCCGCGTGCGTTTTTAGACGCGCTGCACGCGCGAGGGCTCAAGGTGTCGTTAAACCTCCACCCCGCCGAGGGTGTGCAGGTGCACGAGGAGATGTACCCCGCCGTGGCCGCCGTGCTGGGCAGGGACGCGGAACGGAGCCAGCGCATCCCGTTCGACCCATCGGACAGCGCTTTTATGGAAGCCTACTTTGCGTATCTCCACGCCCCGCGTGAGGCGGAGGGCGTGGATTTCTGGTGGATCGACTGGCAGCAGGGTACCGCGTCTGGCGCGGCGGGGTTGGACCCGCTGTGGGCGCTCAACCACTTGCACACGCGGCACAGCGCGCGGGCGGGCAAACGTCCGCTGATCCTGTCGCGCTACGCGGGGGTGGGCAGTCACCGATTCCCCATCGGCTTTTCAGGCGACAGCGTTATCAGTTGGGCGTCGCTGCGCTTTCAGCCGTATTTCACAGCCACCGCCGCCAACATCGGCTATGGCTGGTGGAGCCACGACATCGGCGGCCACGCGGGCGGCAAGCGGGATGACGAGTTACAGGTGCGCTGGCTGCAATTGGGCGTGTTCTCGCCCGTGCTGCGGCTCCACAGCACCAGCAACCCCTTCTGCGGTAAGGAGCCGTGGCGCTATGGCGACGAAGTGCGCGCTTTGATGGCGGGCCTACTGCGCCTGCGCCACCGGCTGGTACCGTACCTGTACAGCATGAACCGCCGCGCGCACGCCGAGGGGGAGCCCCTCGTGCAACCGATGTACTATCAATACTCGCGCGAGGCGTTGGCCTACCGTGTGCCCAACCAGTACCTGTTTGGCACAGAATTGACGGTGGCGCCCATCACCGAGCCGATGGACGCGGTGGCGCGTGTGGGACGGGTTACGGCCTGGCTGCCGGAGGGCGAGCACTTCGATTTTTTCAACGGGCTGCGTTATGCGGGCGGCAGGCAAATGGTGCTGTGCAGGCCGCTTTCGCAGCTGCCCGTGCTGGCCAAAGCGGGCGCGATCATCCCCCTGACGGGCGAAGGGGAGCCGCTGCCGCACGGCACGCCCAACCCCGAAACGCTGGAGGTGCGTGTGTACGGCGGCGCGGATGGCGCGTTTGACCTGTATGAGGACGACGGCGAAACCATGGCGTTTGCGGATGGCGCGTATGCGCTGACGCGATTTGCTCTGCGCTGGCGCGACGCGGGAGGCACCCGCCTTACGCTGCACATGCCACAGGCGCAGCCCTACCTCCCCGCCAAGCGAAACCTGACCGTATATTTCATGGGGGTTTTGAATAACGATACGCTTTCCGTCGTGTGGCAAAGCGCCGCGGCGGACGCGGTGGCTGTGCGCTACGAGGCACAAGCCCAGCGGCTGACGGTACGGTTGCGCGGCGTGCCCTGCGGCGCGCAGGCGACCCTTGCGTTTCAAACCCCGCTGGCGCTGGCCACAAACGACGTACCTGCACGCTGCCGCGCCATCCTAAGCGAGGCGTTTGTCGGCTATGAGATGAAGGCGGAGGTGGATCGCGTGATTACCGAGGGCACGCAGCCAAACGCCTTATGCAGCACGCTGGTGGCGATGGATTTGCCGCCTGCGCTGCTGCACGCGCTTCTGGAGATCATCCTCGCGTAATGGGGCTTGCGTTTGTGAAACAGCGGCTTTATACGATTACAAAACATAAACGCTTCCATCTTACGATGCTCTGATCCCGTGACTTCGTCGCGGAAGCGCCACGTAGCACCGCTACGTCTTCGCTTCGGCTCCTCGCCACGTAATAAAATCGCTCGTGATCTTCGACGCATTGCTATTTTGATATAGTATTACAAGTAATTTACATGTTGCGCGACGGTGGGGCGGGGCTGAGGCTCTGCCCCTTTTACATGTCCGCGATGCCTTGGGCATGCCTGTCGCGGGGGTGTGCCAGCCCGTCCAAACATCACCAAACCTTATATACGCCATGGTTTGCATGCACTGCCCACGCTCATGGCGCAATTGTAGTTTTTTTGTTGACAAACTCGGCCTCAGCTTATACAATGGTTGCAATGCCGCGCGTATGTTAATAAAATAACACGAACTGTTGAACGTTCACCAGCAAGCAATGCCAGCATGACCGCCTCCCAAAGGCAATGTACGACAGTACCAATCATGCGACCTTTGTGCACCTTTTTGTCGAACAAGCGCTTTTGTACGTTCGATTGTTTGTGTGCCCGCCGATCGCGGCGGGAAACCGGTGCATTACCGACGCCCGTGTTTCCGGCAGGCGGTGTGTGCGTCGCCCTTCACGCGGCGGCGCAACCCCTGTACGACGATATCGCGTTTGCCGCTGTCAAACCAGCACGACCGACCGCCCGAGTGGACGTACACCCGCACGACCCGCACAGCACAACCGAATACGAAAAGGAGAGAGAATCATGTCGGACAGGCCCGCAACCGTTTGCGAACCGCAGTTGGTGGACTTTCATGAAATTGGAGATTTGATTGACCTGTATTTCAAAGGGAAGCGAGGAAGCCTGATTCAAGTGTTGCACACCGCGCAGGGGCTGTACGGTTACCTGCCGCTGGCGCTGCAGCAGTATATCGCCGATAAAATGGATTTGCCGCTGTCCGAGGTTTCGGGCGTGGTTACGTTCTATTCCTTTTTTTCAGTCAACCCCAGGGGCGAGCACACCATCCGCGTTTGCCTTGGCACGGCCTGCTATGTGCGCGGCGGCAAGAAGATCATCGACCACCTGATCCAAAAGCTGGGGGTCGAGGTGGGCGGCACCACGCCCGACCGCAAGTACACCTTTGAAATCGCGCGCTGCATCGGCGCGTGCGGGCTGGCTCCGGCGCTGATGATCGACGATGTGGTATACCGCCAGATGTCCCCCAGCAAGGTGGACGCAGTGCTGGCGAGCCTGAATAAGGGGTGAGATGAATGAGCGAAACGCTGTATACCATGGAAGATTTGACGCGCATCAAAGCGCGCTATCTGGAAGAGCAGGCCAAATACCACCATACGCTGCTGGTGTGCGCTGGCGCGGGCTGCGTGTCCGCCGCGTGCGGCAAGGTGCGTGACGCGGCCGTCGCCACCGTCAAAGAGCTGGACTTTGCAGAGCAGGTGAACGTAGTCGAGACGGGCTGCATCGGCATCTGCGCCGTGGGCCCCGTGATGATCGTTTTGCCCGAGCGGACGTTTTATGTCAAGCTGGACGCGCAAAATGTGAAAAAGATCATCAGGGCGCACCTGACCGAAGGCAAAGTGCTGGAGGATTATACCTTCTACAGCCAGTCCCTCAAGAAGCACATCCCCTGTATCGACGATATTGACTTTTTCAAGGAGCAGGTGAAGGTCGCGCTGCGTAACTGTGGGGCCATCGCCTTTGCCAGTATTGACGCTTACATCGCGCGCGACGGCTACATGGCCATCGCCAAGGCCATCACGGGCAGCACGCCCGCGGAGGTCATCAAGTCCGTCAAGGAGTCCGGCATACGCGGGCGCGGCGGCGCGGGCTTCCCTACGGGCGTTAAGTGGGACGCGGGCATGAAGGCGCAAAGCGATGAGAAGTTCATGGTCTGCAATGCCGACGAGGGCGACCCCGGCGCGTTTATGGACCGCAGCATCATCGAGGGAGACCCCCACGCGGTGTTGGAGGGCATCATGCTGGGCGGCTTTGCCATCGGCGCAAAGCAGGGCTATGTGTACATCCGCGCGGAGTATCCGCTGGCCATCGAGCGCCTGACCGCCGCCATCGCGCAGGCCAAGGAATACGGGATGCTCGGCGAATACATCTTGGGCACGGCCTTTGCGTTTGACATCGAGATCCGCATCGGCGCGGGCGCGTTTGTCTGCGGCGAGGAAACGGCGCTGATGGCCTCCATCGAGGGCCGCCGCGGCGAGCCGGTGCAAAAGCCTCCGTATCCCTTCCAAAAGGGCCTGTTTGGCAAACCCACGATCATCAATAACGTAGAGACGCTCGCGGCCATCCCGCAGATCGTTTTGAACGGCGCGCAGTGGTACACGCAGTGGGGCACCGAAGGCAGCCGCGGCACCAAGGTGTTTGCGCTGGCGGGCGATATCGTGAATGCGGGCATCGTGGAAGTGCCCATCGGCACGCCGCTGGGTGAAATTCTCTTCCGCATCGGCGGGGGCATCGCGGGCAAGAAGCAGTTCAAGGCCGCGCAGATTGGCGGGCCGTCCGGCGGGTGCATCACCAAGGATAACCTCAACACGCCCACGGATTATGAGTCCATCGCCAAGCTGGGGGCCATCATGGGTTCGGGCGGCCTGATCGCCATGGATGAGGACACCTGCATGGTGGATACCGCGCGCTACTTCATGGACTTCATTCAGGAAGAGAGCTGCGGCAAGTGCGTGGCCTGCCGCATCGGCACCAAACGGATGCTTTCCATACTGGAGCGCATCACGCGCGGCGAAGGTCGCGAGGGCGACATCGAGCTGCTGGAGGAGCTCGGCGCAACCATCAAGCAAACCGCCATGTGCGAGCTGGGTAAAACCGCGCCCAACCCTGTGCTGTCCACCATCAAGTACTTCCGTGAGGAGTACGAGGAGCACATCCGCCAGAAGTACTGCCGCGCGGGCGTGTGCAGCGAGCTGTTCATCTCCCCGTGCGAGAACACCTGCCCCGCCAACGTCAATATCCCCGGCTACCTTGCGCTCATCGCCGCGGGCCGGTTCCTGGACGCCTATGACCTGATCTGTCAGGAAAACCCGCTGCCCTCCGTGTGCGGGCGCATCTGCACCCGCCCGTGCGAGAGCAAGTGCCGCCGCGCCACCGTGGACGAGGCGCTGGCTGTATGCGACCTCAAGCGCTTCGTGGCGGACTATGCCTACAAAAACCAGAAGCAGTACGAGCAGGATATCGTGTTCCCCAAAAACGGCAAGAGCGTGGCCATCATCGGCGCGGGCGCATCGGGGCTTACGTGCGCATATTACTTAAGCCGCATCGGCTACGAGGTGGACGTGTACGAGGGCGAGCCTGTGGCGGGCGGCGTGCTGGCCTACGGCATCCCCGAGTATCGCCTGCCCACCGAGGTGCTGGAGCGCGAAATCGACCACATGCGCCGTTCGGGCTTCAACATCCACTTGAATACGCTGGTAGGGCGCGACATCTCCTTTGACCACCTGCGCCGCGAGGCCAACGCGGTCTATGTGGCCACGGGCACGCAATTGCCCCAGCGCATGAACATCCCGGGCGAAGACCTTGCGGGCGTGCTGCCGGGCATCTCGTTCCTGAAGGATGTCAAGCTCTATAACAGCGTAGATTTGACAGGCCAGCGTGTGGCGGTCATCGGCGGCGGCAACACCGCCATCGACTCGGCCCGCAGCGCCGTACGCCTGGGGGCCGCCAAGGTAATGCTGCTCTACCGCCGCACGCGCGATGCGATGCCCGCCTACGACATCGAAATTGAGGAAGCGTTGGAGGAGGGCGTGGAGCTGGTGGAGCTGGTGACGCCCGTGCGCATCATCCCCGACCAGAACGGCCACGTGACCGCCATCGAGTGTGTGCGCCGCAAGATGAGCAACTTTGACAACACGGGCCGCCGTAACACCTCCCACGTCGAGGGTTCCAACTTCTTAATCGACGTGGATGTGGTCATCCCCGCCGTGAGCCAGTATGCCGATCTGCCATTCATCCGCAAGACGGATATCGGCGTTACGCCGTGGGGCACGTTCATCACCGATCCCCAAACGCTGATGACCACCATGCAGGGCGTGTTCGCGGGCGGCGACGTGGCCCGCGGGCCGGACGAGGTGATCCGCGCCATTGCAGACGGCAAGCGCGCGGCGGTGGCCATCGACCTGTTCTGCGGCGGCACGGGCAAGCTCAACAAAGGCCGCGCCATCGACATTCCCGTATCTGTGGATGACGACGAGGTGTTGCTGCACAACCGCTTCCCGCAGGATATGCTGCCGGTGGCAACGCGCACGAAGGGCTTTGACGAGGTACTGCTGGGATACCATAAACTCAACGCCATCGCCGAGTCGATGCGTTGCCTGCATTGTGACAGGAGGTGACAGATATGCTGCATTTGACCATCAACGGCAAACCCATCGAAGTGCCGGAGGGCACCACCATCCTGGAAGCGGCGCGCATGAACAGCATCGACATCCCGTCGCTTTGCTACCTGAAGGATCAAAACGTGATCGGCTCCTGCCGCATCTGCGTGGTGGAAGTCAAGGGTGCCAAAACCCTGCAAGCTTCATGCATCACGCAGGCTGCCGAGGGCATGGAGATCTATACCAACAGCCGTATCGTGCGCGAGTCGCGCAAGGTGCTCTATGAGCTGATCCTGTCCGACCACGACAAGGATTGCCTGTTCTGCAAGCGCAACCAGCACTGTGAGCTGCAAAAGCTGGGCGTACAGCTGGGTGTGGAACGCAGCCGCTTTGAGGGTGAGCGCTCCACCCGCCGGGTGGATTCGTCCGTGTCCATCACGCGCGACCTGAGCAAATGCATCCTGTGCCGCCGCTGCGTATCGGTGTGCAACAACGTGCAGGAAACCGGCGTGCTCAACATGCAAAACCGCGGCTTCAAAACCGAGGCAAGCCCCGCGATGAGCTTGCCGCTGGGCGCGGTAAACTGTACATTCTGCGGCCAGTGCACGGTGGTGTGCCCCGTAGGCGCGCTGCGCGAAACCAGCTCCACCGAGCGGGTATGGGGCGCGCTCAACGACCCCAAGAAGCGTACGGTGGTGCAGATTGCGCCAGCGGTGCGTGTGGCCATTGGCGAAGAGTTCGGCCTGCCCGCGGGCACACTGTGTACCGGCAAGCTGGCCTCCGCGCTCAAGGAACTGGGCTTTGACGATGTGTTTGACACCAACTGGGCGGCGGATTTGACCATCATGGAGGAAGGCACGGAGTTTCTAGGCCGCGTAAAGGACGCGCTGACCGGCGGTGGCGCAACACTGCCGATGATCACCAGCTGCAGCCCGGGCTGGATCAAGTACATCGAGCACCACTACCCCGAGCACCTTGGGCACCTGTCCACTTGCAAATCGCCCCACACCATGATGGGCGCGATTGTCAAGAGCTATTATGCCGAGTCGCAGGGCTTCGACCCCAAGGATATGTTCGTGGTGTCGGTCATGCCGTGCACGGCCAAGAAGTTTGAGATCGACCGCCGCGAAATGCAAAACGGTGGCCTCAAGAACGTAGACGCGGTGCTGACCACACGCGAGTTGGCGGACATGATCCACAGCGCGGGCATCGACTTTGTGTCCCTGAAGGACAGCACCTTTCACAACCCGCTGGGTTTTTCCACCGGCGCTGCCGATATCTTCGGTGTTACGGGCGGCGTGATGGAGGCGGCCCTACGCACCGTGTATGAGCTGGTGACTGGGCGTGAGCTGCCCTTTGACAAGCTGCATGTGGTGCCCATCGTGGGGCTGGACCAAATCAAGGAGGCAACCATCCGCATTGAGGAACCGTTGCCCGCGTACGCGTTCCTCAAAGGTGTGGATGTGCGCGTGGCCGTCACCAGCGGCTTTGCAGGGGCCAAGAAATTGATGGAGCAGATCAATGCGGGCACTTCGCCCTACCACTTCATCGAGATCATGGGTTGCCCGGGCGGCTGCATCACGGGCGGCGGCCAGCCCCGCAGCGAGGATGAACGCATCCGTGTGAAGCGCATGGCTGCCCTCTATAACGAGGACGAGAGCAAGTTACTGCGCAAATCGCACGAGAACCCGCTGGTGATCAAAATCTACCAGGACTACCTGGACAAACCCAACGGGCACCGCTCGCACGAGTTGCTGCACACCCACTACACCGCGCGCGGTATGCACAACCAGCTGACGGACGAGGTGTTCGTGCTCGACCTGCAAAAGCCCCAGCCCGCCAGAACGCCGCTGACGCCGGGCGTGGTGCTGGGCATGAGCCGCTCGCGCACCGATTTGCAGGACAACCCGCGCGTGATGGCGCTGGAGGCCGAAAACGCCAACCTGCGCGCGGAGCTGGCAGAAACACAGGATACCGTAACCGTGTTCAAGCGCATCATTCAGGAGCGCAACGCGCCGTAACGGGCAAGCCGACACGCGGTGGTTTAACACCGCGCATAAAAGTAGGGCGGGGCTAGGGAACCGTTGTTCCCAAGCCCCGCTTGTTGGTATACCGTGGCGTGTATTGTGCCGCGATTGTTACTTCGGGTCCGCCTCCTCCGGCGGGGCGGGCGGCGCAACGATGTTCAGGCCGATGCCCATGACGCTTGATACCGAGCGTACGCCGCGGATGATTACCAGCTTGCCGTTGAGCGTGCCGATTTTGTTGAGCAGCTGCCCGCGAAACACCAACGCCGTGGTGTTGCCGCCGTCCAGGTTGAGGGCCTCGCGCACACCCAGCTCCTGCATTCTTGTGGCAATCCAGGCAAGCCCCGTGCCCTTGCTGCCGCTGTGGCGACCCTCCACCGTGATGAGCAGGTAGTGGCGCGGCGCGATCATGCCCATGGCGCAGCGCGGCTCGTTGCTGGAGAACGAGCCGTTAGCCACCTGCTGGCCCACCTGTCCGTCACGCAGCAGTACGGGGCCAAAGCAAAGCGTGTCCGTAACGCCCATGGCAAGCAACTCAGCAGCGGTGTACTCGTTGCCATACAAGGCGCGCACGCTGCCATCCGCAAAAAACGCCAGTATATCCAGCGGTGGCATGTACTTGACCACATTCTTGCGGTATGGGTCGTCCGCGATCAGCGCGCCGTCACGGATAATGACGCCCATTTTCTGCTTGCGGTGGCCGCGGATGCCGTAAAAATCATCATTGAAGGCAAGCACTGCATTATGGCGGGCGGCGATCACCTGCGGATACTCGGTGTAGAAATAGTTTTTGAACTTCTGAAATGCGTCGTAGCGCTGGAACGATTCGGCCTGAGTAAAGCGAATATCGGTTTCAAACCAGATCAACGGGTTGATGCCGCCGCGCTCATAGCGCGTGATTTCTACGCGAAGCGTTGCGGACAGGTAGATCCACTGGCCCCGCACGGCGTCCTCATAGACAAACTCGCCGCCCGTTTCCGCCAAAAACCCGTCTTCCGTAAGCGGCGGCAGCGGCGGCAGGCTCAGGGGTATGGGTGTGGGCAGGCTGCCGTAGGCCGCGAACGCGGTAGCTTGCAATTCCGGCAAGGCGATGCCCGTTGCCTTTACGCCCAAATCGTTCTGGTACTGCTTGACCTTGTACTCCATGGTGCTGTTGTACTGGTCGGATATTTCGGTATTCAGCGGAAAATAACCAAGCTCTTGCAGGCGCTTTTTCAGACGCTGCACATCCTCGCCGGTCATATTGCGCTTGAGGGTGCGGTAGGCCACCCCGTCGATGGTAACGGTTTCCGCCGTGGGGGCGGGCGTGGCGGTTGGCAGGCCGCCGCCTACCGTTTGCGCGAGGGCTTGCAGGTCAACGGTGGCGATACCGGTGGCCTCCTGGCCTAAGGCTGCCTGATACTGCTTGACTTTTTGTTCCATGGTGCTGTTGTACACATCGGTCAGTTCTGCGTCCGGCTTGAAAAAACCCAGCGCCTGCAAACGTTGTTTAAAGCGCAGCACATCGGGGCCTTCCATGTCGCGCGACAGCGTGCGAAAGGGCTGACCGTTATCGGTCGCGGTGGCCGGCGATAGCGCGGGCGTTGGTGTTGGCGTAGCAGATACCGTGGCGTTAGGTTGGGTAGAGACGCTTTCCGCAGGCAGAGGCGTGGGGCTGGCTGTTGGGGCAGTTGTGGGGGAAACCGTAGCGGCGGGGGTGGAGGCGCTTGCCGCAGGCAGGCCGCCGTCCAGCGAGGCGGCGAGCGCTTGCAGTTCGGGCGTAGCGATGCCCGTGGCTTTCACCCCCAGCGCGTTTTGGTACTGTTTGACCTTGTATTCCATGGTGCTGTTGTAGCTGTCGGTCAATTCCGCGTCGGGCTTGAAGAAGCCCAGCGCCTGCAAACGCTGCTTGAAGCGCAGCACGTCCGGCCCGCTGTCGTTGCGCTGCAAGGCGCGGTAGGAAATGCCGTCGACAATCACCTGCGCTACGGTGGGGGCTGGGGTAGGAGTGGGCAGGCCCCCGTCCTCCGTGAAGAGCAGCGCTTGAAGTTCCGGCGTAGCAATGCCCGTGGTTTTGACACCCAACGCGTTCTGATACTGCTTGACCTTGTACTCCATGGTGCTGTTGTAGCTGTCGGTCAATTTCGCAACGGCATTGAAAAAGCCGAACGCCTGCAACCGCTGTTTCAGGCGCAGCACATCCTCTCCCTGCATGCCGCGCAATAACGTGCGGTATGCGGTGCCATCGACGGTCTGCCATTCATCAGCGGCGGTGGGCAGAGCCTGCGCAGCGGCGGGCAGCGCGCCGGTCAGGGTAAGGGCGAGGCAGAGCAGCAGCGTGGCGCAGCAGCGCATGGATTTACGCATTCAATCACGATCCTTTTACTTTATCATCCGGCTGTGCGGCAGCCGGTTGCGGCGCGCGCCGCGGGCCATTCAGGTTTTCGCCTCACCTGTCCAGGGCTGGTAGACGCGGGTGCGGAACATCTCGACCACATCGAAATAACGCGGATGCTCTCGCCAGCCGCCGTAGGTGCTGGAGAACACTGTGAAGTTGAACTCGGCCTCGGGGAATGCCGCGCGGAGCTCCGCCTGCTGCGCGTCGCTGATGCCGCAGTAGGAGAGCCAACCGCGCTCAAGCGTTTTACAGGCAAACAGCGCGGACGCGTCCTTGATGCCAAAGTTGCGGCAGAGGTTTAAATCCCGAAGCTTGGGCAATTGCGCAAGCGGCGATATATCGGTCAGGTGGTTGCGGAACATTTCCACATACTCCAGCTCCTTGAGCTGGGCCAGTGGAGAGATGTCCTTGACGCTGTTGTCCGCCAAGATCAGGATCTTCAGCTGCGTAAGCTCGGTCAAAAAGCTGATGTCGTTGACCATGTTGTGGCCCAGATCCAGCGCGCGCAGGTCGTGGCAGTACTGGAGGACTTCGAAAACCTGCGAGGTATAGGCTTTGGAGTGCGTGCTGTTGTGGGTGGAAAACGCTGTGGCATCGGTGCGCAGGCGCCATTTGCCGAAGCGCAGCGTCCAGCCGAAGCGCACGGCGGGGTAACGCTCGGTGAGCATGGCCATCTGTTCCTTGTTAACGCGGCTTTCGTACATGTCCACCTTGGTGAGCTGGGGGAACGACGCTAGCTCCTCGGCCAGCGTGGCAATTCTGACCTTGGTTTCGCCAAAGTCAATTACGGTGGCCCCCGCAGGCACGGGCACGCCGCAGAGCGTGGCGGCCGTCGCTTCCGCGATGGCGCCGAAGGGCAGGCAAACCAGTAGCAGCAGCGCGAGCACCATCAGCCGGGCACGGTTCCGAGGCTTCATATCCGTTCCTCCGCTTTCCTTATGAGTGGGTCTGCCATTGGCGCGCAAGCCCGCAAAATGTTCGCCGGGTGCGCTGCCGTCTACCTGTATCCTAAAGCCTCGGGGGCTTTTCGTCAAGGCCGGATTGCCGTCGCACAGGGAATGACCGCCGCGCGTTGCGCCGCGCGCCGCAGTCTGCTACAATACAGGCACGCAAGAAAGTGCAAAGAAGGCGGTTGAACCATGAGGCTGTCCATCCGCAAGAAAATCATGCTGAGCTATACGCTGCTGGTGATCATCAGCATTACCATCAGCTCGGTCATCATGCTCTACTCCCGCGATTATGTGGCAAACCGCTCCATGCAGGATACGGCACTGGACGCCATCCAGGCCGACAACCGCGCCTTTGACACGACGCGGCAGTACATCCACAGCTCGTCCATGGCCATCATCGCCAACCAGCTGGTGCAAAACGCGCTGACCGAGTTCAACTGGGAGGCGGACCGCCTGGCCATGCGCTACGTGATGGAGGCCGTCAGCCTTGACCCCATCGTGTCTTCCACCTACATCCTAAGACCGGACGGGATGCGCTACTACTCCGACAAGGTCACCTACAAGCCCATCAGCTATACCGCCGTGCAGGGTACGCCCGTCTATGCGGACATCGCCGCCCGCAACGGTGGCTATGTGATCACGCGCAACGCGGGCGGGCTGATCAACGACGGCATTGAGTACTTCTCATTCATGCGCACCATCAACAGTTTAAAAACCCTTCAGCCCATCGGGATGCTATGCATCAACGTGGAGTTTTCGCGCATCTTCAACCCCCGCAAGGAGCCGATGCAGCTGGTAGACACGCAGGACGGCACGCTGGTGATCTGGAACAACGACAGGGGGATCATCGGGTCAGATGAGGCGTACACGATGTTTGGCGACGAAGACGCGTTTTCGCAGGTGCTCAACCGACAGTACAAGAATTACGTGGTCACGGGGGTGCGTAACCGCGAGCTGTCGATGCTGTTTGTGCGCTGCATCCCCATTTACGACGCGCCGCTGCCGCTGAGCCTGTATACGACGATCATCGCGCTGATGATCCTCTTCAACGGCCTGTTGCTGATATTCGGCTCCGCGTGGATTTCCAAGTATATTTCCAAGCCCGTTAAGACGCTGATCGCGGGCATCGAGGGCGTATACAAGGGCAACTTCAATCTGGTGACCTCCATTAACACCCATGACGAAATCGAGCGCTTTCAGGATGTGTACAACACCACCATCCGCAAGATACAGCAGCTGATCAGCGACATCATCGAGGAGCAGAAGGCGCTGCGGCGTGCGGAGTTGGAAATCACCATCGCACAAATCAACCCGCACTTCCTCTACAACACGCTCAACACCATCAACTCGCTGGCCGTGATGGGCAAAACGGCGGAGGTGTCTGAAACCACAAAAGCGCTGGGCGACTTCTACAAAAACAGCCTGAGCAATGGCGAAGAACTGATATCGCTGGAAACGGAGCTGGATGCAATCCGCTCCTACCTGTATATCCAGCAGTTGCGTTATGCGGGGATGTTTCATATCGAATATGACATCGAGCCGGAAGCGCTGGCACTGCGCGTGCCCAAGATGATTTTGCAGCCGTTGGTCGAAAACGCAATCTACCACGGCATCCGCATGAGCGTGGAGGACGAGGGGCTGATTCGCATCCGCGCGTGGGCGGCTGACGGGTTCTTGCATATCGTGGTCACTGACAACGGCAACGGTATGTCCGCAGAGCGACTCGCGGAGGTGCGCAAGGGCAAGAGCATCGGTCTGGGGGCGACGATGCGGCGCATCGCCATCCTCTGTGGCGAGAGCAGCCGTTTTACCATCGACAGCGTGCAGGGGGAAAGCACCACCGTAACAATTCAAATGGCCAGGGGGTTGTGACATGATCCGGCTGAAAGTGATGATTGTGGAGGACGAGGCGCTAGAGCGGATGCTGCTCAGGCGGTACCTGGAGGCGGAGGCAGACCGCTACGAGGTGGTGATGGAAGCCTCCTTTGCGCTGGAAGCGCTGGAATACCTGGATGAGCACTCCGTGGATATCGTGATTACCGACATCAATATGCCGGTGATGGACGGCCTGACCATGGCGGGCCGCATCCTTGCGATGGCCCCCAACGTGCAGGTGGTGGTAACCACGGGCTATAACGATTTCGACCACGCGCAGAAGGCCATCAAGATCGGCATTGCAGATTATCTGGTCAAGCCCGTGGACGCGAAAGATTTTTCAGCCATCCTTGCGCAGGTGCGTGACAAACTGCTGCGCAGGCAGGGCCTTGGCGTGACGGAAACGGATGTGGCGCGCCAGATTGCTGAGCGGATGCCCGCGCTGCGCGACGCCTTCCTGCGCAGGCTGGTAACCCGCAGCATGGACGAGGCGTTTGTGCGGCAAAGCCTTATCCTGTTTCAGCTGGAGCTGATTGGCAACTGGCACCAAGTCGCCGTGGCCGTATTGCCCAAAGGGGACGGCGACCCGGCGCGCGGGTTGTTTTCGCTGTTTACAGTCAGCAATCTTGTGCGGGGGGTTGTAGACGGAGCGCTGGTGTTTCCGGTGGAGCAGAACCGCGTCGTGATGGTCGTTGGCCGCGAGGGGGAGAGCCCGTACAATTTTGACGCGCTCAAGCGCGTGCTGGACGCCGCGCTGGACGCGCCGGTGGCCTTGGGCGTAGGCAGCATGGCGGAGGGGCTGGACGGGCTAAGGCGTTCCTACGCGGAGGCGACGCGCGCCGCCAACTGTCACCCGTTTCTGGGTGCGCAGCAAACCCTGTACTATCAGGACCTGGGCACGGTGGAGCGCGACCCCTCCGTGATGGACGCGGTGCATGAGGCCATGGCAGAACTGGAGCAGATCGACTTCTACCTGCGCTGCGGCATCGACGCCAATGTGCGCTCGTGGGTGGATAGGCACTTCCCCGAGGACGCGGCGGACTTGGAAAACACGCGCGTGCGGGCCGCGCTGGCCATCGCGGGGCTCACGGGTATGCAGGCTGAAAACGCCACGCGCCTGCGGGAGCGCCTGCCGCAGGTGCTGGAGATGGGCAGCGTAAGCGAGGTGCGCGACCTGCTGCTCACCCTGATGGGCGAGGCGACCAGCACGTTGGAGCGCATCCGCGTGAGCACCGCCAACCGACAGGTACAAGCCATCATGGACTATATTCAGGAAAACCTGGCCGACCCGTCTCTCTCGCTGCATGACACGTCGCTGCGGTTTTTCTACAATGCCTCCTACCTGAGCCGCATTTTCAAGCAGAACACGGGCATGTCGTTTCGGGAATATGTGAACAAGCAGCGCATCGAGCAGGCGCGCCGCATGCTGGACGACCCGGACGCCAAAGCCTACGAGGTGGGGCTGCGCGTGGGCATCGAGGACCCCAACTACTTCTCCACCCTGTTTAAGAAATATGCGGGACAGACGATCAAGCAGTACCGCGCGCGTAGCGATAATGGCTGATATGGTAAACGTACGGTCAGATTATTCAAGGATAGGGTCATATTTCTCCATGTGTTTTGGTGGCGGGGTAGGCTATGATAAAGCCAACACCAAAACCTATATGAGGAGGTTAACCCATGAAAAGGTTTTCCAAGATCGTAGCGCTTGTCACGGTTCTGGTCATGGCGCTCGCCATGTTCAGCAGCGTAGCTGTGGCGGAAGAGAAGAAGACCCTCAACGTCTGGCACCTGTGGACCACCGAGTCGGATGCGAATGCCAAGTCTTTCAACATCGTGCTCAAGGAGTGGCAGGCGCTGCACCCGGATGTGGAAGTCGTGATCGACGCGACCGAGAACGAAGCCTACAAGACCAAGCTGAAGACCGCCATGGCCGCCAACGAGGTGCCGGATGTGTTCTTCGCTTGGGGCGGCGGTTTTGCCAAGCCCTTCGTGGAAGCGGGCCAGGTGCTTGCGCTGGATGATTACCTTGCCGACGGCACCAAGGAGCGCCTGCTGGGCGGCGCGCTGGACAACGTGACCTACGCCGATAAGACCTACGGCCTCACGTTCATCCAGTGGGTGGGCACCCTCTACTGCAACAAGGAGATGTTTGACGCAAACGGCGTGACCATCCCCACCACCAACGACGAGCTGCTGGCTGCCGTTGAGGCCTTCAAGGCCAAGGGCATCGTGCCCATCACTGTTGGCGCCAAGGACGGCTGGCCTGCCATGTTCTACCAGAACGTGTACGCCGTGCGTACCGCCGGTGCCAAGCTGAGCAATGAAGCGCTCTCCGGCGCGAGTTCCTTCAACGCCCCCGAGTTTGTGGCCTCCGCCAAGTACCTTGACGATCTGGTCAAGGCGGGCGGGTTCGACCCCGGCGCGCTGGCGCTGACCTATGACGAAGCCAAGATGCCCTTCCTGGCGGGTCAGGTGCCGATGATCTATCAGGGCAGCTGGCTGGCCGGCGAGATTCAGGACCCCGCCCTGTCGCAGGTTGTGGACAAGGTCGTGGCCGTGAACTTCCCCGCCATCGCCGATGGCAAAGGCGACCCCAACGAGATCCTGGGCGGCGCCATCGATAGCCTCATGGTATCCAACAACGCCAAGGATAAGGATCTGGCCACCGATTTCGTCAAGTACATCACCGAGAACATGAGCCGCGAGAGCTTCAAGCTGGGCGCAGGTATCGCCACCTGGCAGATCGACATGACCGGCATCGAAGTGAGCCCGCTGGTGCAGAACATCATCGATTTCGCCTCCAAGTCCACCGGTGCCGTGCTGGCGTGGGATACCTTCCTCTCCGGCGAGGCCGCCGAGCGTCACAAGAGCCTTGTGCAGGAGATTTTCGCGGGCCAGCTGACCCCCGAGAACTTCGCGCTGGAAATGTCCAAGCTCCAGTAGCACAAACGCTGGTTAGGGCGTTCATGTTCGCAGAGGTATGAACGCCGGGCAATACCGCGCTATCCCCTACGGAATCCGTTTCGTAGGGGATAGCGTCTACAACGCGCGGGCTGTTTCATGCGCTGGTGGATTTCGCTGTAGGGGTTGATGCTGTGGATAGGGTACTGCGTGACAAACGGGCCATCGCCATCTTTGTGCTGCCTGCCCTGCTGGTTTTCTCGTCGGTGGTTATATTGCCCATTGTGTTTTCGGGCTACTACTCGCTGCTGGCGTGGAACGGCGCGGGCAAGAGCACGTTTATCGGCCTTCAGAATTATATCGAGATGTTCACCAACCCCTCCACGTATTTCGTGAAGGGCATCGTTAATTCCGCTTTGCTGGCTGGCCTGTCGGTCTTCGTGCAGATTCCGCTGGCGCTGGGCCTGGCGCTGCTCATTTCCCACGGGGTCAGGCTGGAAGGGTTCTTCCGTAACATCTACTTCATACCCGTCATCATCTCCACAACGGTCATCGGCCAGCTGTGGATGAAGATATACCACCCCAACAACGGGATGCTCAACATCCTGCTGACCAACATGGGGCTGGAAGCGCTCAAACGCAACTGGCTTGCCGATCCGAACATATCGCTGGGCGCGGCCTTTTTTGTACTCATCTGGCAGTACATCGGCTACCACATGCTGCTGATGTACTCGGCCATCAAGGCGATCCCCACATCGCTGTATGAAGCGGCGGAAATCGACGGCTGCTCCAAGTCGCAGCTGTCGCGACACATCGCCATTCCGCTGATCATGCCCATGATCAAGGTGTGCATCACCTTTGCGCTCATCGGGTCGCTTAAGACCTTTGACCTGATCTATGTGCTCACCAAGGGCGGACCCATCCACGCCACGGAAGTGCCCACGACGCTGATGTTTGCTAACATCTTCCTGAACTATCGCTATGGCATGGGTAGCGCGATGGCGATCTTCATCCTTGTGGAGTGCTTTGTGCTCACGGTGTTCGTGCAGCGCTTCTTCAAGGTTGAAAACTACGAGTTTTAAGGAGGATGTACATGGATCGTACCGGCCGTATCGCCCGCAAAGTCATCCTCTACATCGTGCTTATCCTCATCGCGCTGGTGCAGCTGTTTCCTCTATATTGGCTGTTCACCTTCTCGTTGAAGGATAATATGCAGATATTCACCACCAACCCGCTGGGCCTGCCTAACCCCTACCGTTTTGAAAATTTTGCCGATGTGCTCCAGCGCGGGCAGGTGGCCAGTTTTCTGCTTAACAGCCTGATCGTTACCTCGGCCACCATTCTGGTATCCACCGTGCTGGCCACCATGGCGGCCTATGCCATCGCGCGCATGAAGTGGAAGCTTAGCAACGGCACGCTGTTGTTCTTCCTCATGGGCATGATGATACCCCTGCACGCCACGTTGGTGCCGCTGTTCATCTTCCTCAAGCGTACCAACCTGTACGACACGCCCTTCGCGCTGATTTTGCCCTATGTTGCGTTTGCCATCCCCATGGCGATCTACATTTTTGTGGGGTTCTTCAAAACCATCCCCACCGAGATGGAGGAGGCCGCCTGCCTGGACGGCATGAGCATCTACGGTATCTTTGTGCGCATCATGGTGCCGCTGATCCGTCCGGCCATTGCGACGGTGGCAATCTTCACCTACCTGAGCTGCTGGAACGAGCTGATGTTTGCCATCTCCTTCATCAGCAAGCCGCAGTGGAAAACGCTCACGGTGGGCATCATGGGCATGGTGGGCATGTATGCCACCAACTGGGGCGCGCTGGGCGCGGGGTTGGTGGTGGCCACGGTGCCCACGCTGATCATCTACCTGCTGATGAGCGGCGAAATCCAGAAGAGCTTCACCACCGGCGCCATCAAGGGGTAGCGTCGGAAACGCTTTGGTACAATGTTTGGCGGCGGCCAGCCTTCTTTGAAGACTGGCCGCCGCTCTTTGTATCTAAAACCCAATCGCCATATGGACAGGGCAAGCTTTGCATGGCTGCATACAGGCGATAAAGCAACCTCCTTGGCCGCTCATACCGATGACCCGACGCTGCCAATGAATGCCGTACACGCACCCGCGAGACTCTTTCGACCTGAGGCAATCGCCCGTCGCCGATGCTGCTGACCTTCGCGCGCCGTGCCCGCTACACGGTTGCCTCCGGCACGCCTGCCGCCAGTGCCGCGCGCCGCACGCCTGCGCCATCGTACACAGCCAGTGTAAGCCCGCGATGCTCCCCGTTCACGCGCACACGCACGGCGTCGCCTTCCCTGCGGGCCGATACCCGCAGGCATTGCACACCCCGGCTGTCCACCACGGCGCACTGCGCGCCCTCCACAGACGGCTGGTACACGCGCACCTCCAGCCCGTCCAGATAGTCGTAATCGGTCTGCGTTTCGCTGGCGCCCATGGGCAGAAGGGTGTTCTCGCGCACGAAGAGGGGCAGGCTGTCCACATCATAGGTTGCGTTGCGCCACGCGCCGCCCTGCGCAACCGCGCCCGTCAGCAGGTGCGTCCAGCGGCCCGCGGGCAGGTAGTATTCCACCGCGCCGTCTTCGCGAAACACGGGGGCCACCAGCAGCGCGTCGCCCAGCATGTACTGGCGGTCCAGGTCCTCGCAGGCCCGGTCGCCGTCAAATACCAGCGGCATGGCGCGCATCACGGGCAGGCCGGTTTCGTGCGCCTCCGCCGCCAGCCCGTACAGGTAGGGCATCAGGCGGCATTTCAGGTGCACGAACTGCCGCACCACATCGGGGGCGCGCTCGCCAAACAGCCACGGCACCCGGTAGCTGCCGGAGCCGTGCAGGCGCGAGTGTGTGCCCAGCAGCCCAAACTGCGCCCAGCGCATGTACACCTCGGGCGTGGCCATCTCCTCAAAGCCGGAGATGTCGTGGCTCCAGAAGGCAAAGCCGCTCATGCACAGCGACAGGCCGCCGCGCAGCGTTTCCGCCATGGAGGGGAACGTGCTGGTGCTGTCGCCGCCCCAGTGCAGGGGATAGCGCTGGCTGCCCACCGTGGCGCTGCGCGCGAACACGCACGCCTCGCCCGCGCCGCGCTCGCGCTCCAGCAGTTCAAACACGCAACGGTTGTACAGCAGCGTGTAGTAGTTGTGCATCAGCACGGGGTCGCTGCCGTCAAAGTAGACGCAATCCGTGGGGATGCGCTCGCCGAAATCGGTCTTGAAGCAGTCCACGCCCATGTCCAGCAGGCGCTTGAGCAGCCCCTGAAACCACGCGCAGGCCGCGGGGTTGGTAAAGTCCACGATACCCATGCCCGCCTGCCACATATCCCACTGCCACACGTCGCCGTTCGGACGTTTCAGCAGATAGCCCGCCGCCATCGCTACTTTGAACAGCGGCGATTTCTGCGCGATGTAGGGGTTGATCCACAGGCAGGTTTTCAGTCCGCGTTCATGCAGCCTGCGCAGCAGCCCCTCGGGGTCGGGGAACATCGCGCGGTCCCAGTCCATGTTGCACCACTCGTAGCCCTTCATCCAGAAGCAGTCAAAATGGAACACATGCAGCGGGATGCCGCGCGCCGCCATGCCGTCCACGAAGGCGAGGATGGTTTCCTCGTTGTATTCGGTGGTGAACGACGTGGTAAGCCACAGCCCGAAACTCCACGCGGGCGGCAGCGCGGGGCGGCCCGTCAGCGCGGTATAGCGCGCCAGTACGCCCTTCATCGTGCCGCCGCCGATCACCATGAACGTGAGCGTTTCGCCCGCCAGCGAAAACTGCGCGCTCTGCACGGCTTCGCAGCACAGCTCGTAGCTCACTTTGCCCGTGCTGTTGACAAACACGCCGTAGCCGGCGTTGCTCACGTACAGTGGGATGTTCTTGTAGGCCAGCTCCGACGCGGTGCCGCCGTCCTCGTTCCAGATATCCACCACCTGCCCGTTTTTGACAAACGGGGTGAAGCGCTCGCCCAGCCCGTAGAGCTTCTCGCCCACGCCCACGTCCAGCTTAACACGCATGAACGCGCCTTCCGGCGTTTTGGCATGGCCCATGTGGCGCTCGCCAAGGCCGGTCAGGCGCACGCCGTTCTCAAAGAAGGCGAGGCTGAAGGGCGTGCGCGTGACCACGGCGCGCAAATCGCCCGATGTGACGGTGATGGCGTCGGGCCCCTCTGTTATGTCCATAGCGGCAGGCTCTTCAAACAGCTCAAACGCGGGCGCTTTGCCCGCGCCGCCCTGAAAATGCGCCAGCGTGAGCGACAATATGCCCGCCCGCGGCGCGCGGAACGTGAGCGTGAGCAGCGGGGCATTGAGTATCATGCCCCGGTCGCTGACCGGCACATGGGAACAATAGACGGCATAGCCGTTTTCTTCCCAGCGGGCGTCCTGCACCTCGCGGCAGTTTGTCAGCGTTACGCCCGGCTTGAGCACCCAGAAACCGTCGGTAAATTTCATCGGCAGTCACCCCATTACGCAATTTGGTCACCCTTTGATCGAACCCGCGACAACGCCCTCGACGATATACTTTTGCAGCAGGATGAAGAACACCACCGAGGGCAGCAGCGCCAGTACCATCGCGGCCAGCGCGTAGTGCCACTTGGTGTTGAGCTGCCCCACGAAGTTATAGGCGGCCAGCACCAGCGTGCGCGTGGCGGGCGAGCCGTTCACCATCAGCAGCGGCAGCAAGAAGTCGTTCCAAATCCACATCACGTCCAACACGATCACCGTGGTGGTGACCGGCTTGAGCAGCGGAAAAATGATATTGACAAACGTGCGCAGCGTGCCCGCGCCGTCAATGGTCGCGCTTTCATCGATCTCGCGTGGCACGGTTTTCATAAAGTTGTAGAAGATAAACGTCGCCATGGGCACGCCGAAGCCCCAGTACTGGATGCCAAGCCCCCAGGTGCTGCCGGACAGGCCCACCACGCTCATCGTTTTCAGCAGCGTGATCATGATGGTCTGGAACGGAATCAGCATTGGCATGATGATGGCCGCGTACAGGAAGCGGGTATAGCGGGTCTTGCGCCGATCCAGGATATAGGCCGCCGTGGCCGAAAACGCCACGATGCCCGCGATGCCAATGGCCGTGATGGATATGTTGTTGAGGAACAACCGGAAGTAGGCCATCTTATCAATCACGTAGGTGTAGTTTTCCGGCACGGGCACACGGGGCAATGCCAGCACGTCGGTCAGCACCTCTCGGAAGGGCTTGAGCGAGTTGATGACCATCAGCAGCACAGGATAGATGTATACCAAAGCAACGGCCAGCATGGCGGTGGGAAGCAACGCTTTGCGCAACCCGCGCA
>Ga0351907_1075_pt1 | contig 26142 bp, 27 predicted proteins | sample BONcelHT113001E6_FD_206861 | JGI IMG/M metagenome (GOLD analysis project Ga0351907, IMG submission 206861) | Enriched cells from coal bed in the Powder River Basin, Montana, United States - BONCAT cells T11 rep1 HSBNCT.T11.300.1.E6 ... | reverse complement strand
CCGTCTTGTTATTGTGCACCGGGCCGTCTTCGATGACTTCACCATCGAGCAAACGGATAAGCCGCTTCGCGTGCTCCGCGACCTCCGCCTCGTGCGTCACAAGAATTACTGTCTTTCCTTCCTTGTGCAGCGAATCGAGGATAGCCATAATCTCTGCGCCCGATTTTGAATCGAGATTTCCGGTCGGCTCATCGGCAAATATTATTTTTGGATCATTGATGAGTGCCCGAGCGATGGCAACCCGCTGCTGCTGACCGCCGGAGAGCTGTGAGGGGCGGTTGTGGAGACGGTCACCGAGACCTACCCTCTCCAGCATCCGTACCGCCCGCTCCCGCCGCTCGGCCGCTTTAATACCACCATAAACCAGTGGCAGCTCGACATTTTTTAGCGCAGACGAACGCGGAATCAGGTTAAAGGTCTGGAAGATGAAGCCGATTTTTTCGAGCCTAAAGTCGGCAAGCTCGTTTTCACTGAGTCCTGTTATCTCCTGGCCGTCTATCTTGACCGAACCGCTCGTCGGCTTATCAAGGCACCCTATGATATGCATAAGGGTGGATTTACCGGAGCCGGATTGCCCCATAATGGAGACAAATTCACCATCTTCGATGGTGAGCGTTATCCCATTGACCGCGTGTATCTCAACGCCTTCAAGAGAATATATCTTATAGAGGTCTTTGATTTCTATTGTCATCGGCCGGTCCGCCCGTTATCCTTGACTCTGACCTGATCGCCATCTTTTAAAGCCGTCTTTCCTACTGCTATAACGTCGCCCTCTTTTAGCCCACCGACCACCTCGTAGGCAATATCCGACATAAGCCCCAGCTTGACATCACGTTTCCGGGCAATCCCATCCTTTATGATGAAGACACCGCTCTTTTTTCCATCTATTTTGACGGCATCGAACGGAACGGTTAAAATATTCTTCTTACTCTCGATAATGATGTCGACGTCACCGCCCATACCCTCTCGAAAGATCTCTTTTCCGGGGTTCGCGACGACGGTAACCGAAAAAATCGTGCCGCCGGTCGCGTTTCTCGACGAGATTATGGATATATCGGTGAGTTTTCCTTCAAAGACCTTCTCCTCGAAGGCATCGAGCATTATACGCACCGATTGACCGGTTCTTACCTTTCCTATCTCGGTTTCATCGACGTCGGCCGAGAGCTCTATCCTATCGAAATTGATAAGCGTTATCAGAGAGGCCGCTCCTCCGGTAGCCGCCGCCGTTGTCGCGCCGAGGCCTGCTATCTCGCCGACCTTACCGTTGACCGTGGCCACCCTGCCGGAAAACGGCGCCTTCAAAACGGCGTCGCCGGCAATCGCATCCGCGGCGGCAAGCGCGGCTTGGGCCTGCTCGATCTGTCCCTGCGCCGCCATGATGTCGGCGGCTCGCACCCCCTCTTTTTGCAGCTCCAGTTGGGCTATCGCTACCTGGCTGCTCTTTATCGCCGTATCGAGCTGTGCTTGCGCGGCGTCTATCTGAGCCTCGAGGCCGGCGTCGTCTTTGCCCATCTGCGCTATCTCGAGTGCAATTTCGGCCTGGCGAAGCTGGCTCTGTGCGATGGCTAAATCCTCACCGCGTACCGGCGCGGTCGCCAATTGATACTGCGCGTACGCGGTGTCATATGCTTTTTGGGCCGCATTGAGTTGTGCCTGTGCCGCTTGGAGAGCTTGACTATTCTGCGCCGACACTCTTTCCTGGGCCTTCACAGCCGCATCGTAGGCTGCTTTTAACTGTAAATTCTCAACAGTCTCTGTACTTTCTTGCCACGCGTTCCAGGCCGAAGTGACCGCCTGGGAAGCTTCGGCCGCAGTGGCGGCATTAAGGCTACTGACCCTATCGTAGCTTGTCTGCGCATCGCTTTTGGCCTGCGAAGCTTGATCTAACTGCGAACCCGCCAGCACGCGCTCCTGGTCGCGGGGCCCCGTGATGGCTTTATCGAGCTGTTTTCTCGAAATATTGACGCCCTGCTGTGCGCTACTAGCGTTAAGCGCTGACTTTCTCTTGCTCTGCTCGACGATTTTATTGACCGTTTTTAAGTTGCGCCGCGCGCTCGCTATGGCCGATACGGCCTGGTCGACAGAGGCTTCGGCGACCGCGATCTCTCGCCGGCTACGCCCCGAGCGCAACTTATCGAGGTTTGCCTGAGCGATTTTCAAGCCGGCCTCGGCCTGGTTTATCTGAGGAAAAATCGATGTCATATCAAGCTCGGCGAGCACTTGCCCGGCAACGACCGTATCGCCTTTTTTTACATAGAGCGCGGCGATTCTGCCGCCGGTCGAAAAACTTAAGTCCGCCCTACTCGGGAGCGTCACTTTGGCGGGCGCCGACACGAATATCTCAATATCGTCTTTTGCGACTGTCGCCGTTTCGACTGTCTCGCCGCTTCTTGAGAGCGATATCTGCCACCAGGCAATCGCAGCCACCACAATCAAACCAAGCGCTGCAAATACGATCCTACGATTAAGCCTCAGTCCTGCCATCGAGCTATCTAATCCCTTTCTAGCCGCTTCGAAAACCCCTTGGTCCCCATGATACAAACAAAATGCTATTTTCGCCTCATATATAATAACACTACGTGCGATAACTCTGTGACAATAGCTAGCAAAAAACCAAGCGTGTGCTTAAATAGCTGCCGCTCAATTATTATAGCGTATCGGTGTCTTACTGGTCGCCGTACGTATCGAGGGCACCATTTGCTGAACGACTATAGGAATATTCGCGTAAGCGATGGCCGCAAAGCCAACGGTAAATCGCGCGGAGCCACCCGCCCGCATGCAGGCAGAGACAAAACATGCTAGCATATTCAAAACATATATCTGCAAGGAGTGCGCATGGATTACCAGGTTGGACAGGTCGGCAGGGTCGTTGTGGCCCGGTTTAACGGGGGCGAGGAAGTCCTCGGAAACCTCAGGGAGGTTGCCCGGAAAGAAGACATCAAAGCGGCGGTCGTCTATCTCGTCGGCGGGATGCAGCGAGGCCGGATTGTGGTCGGCCCCGAGAAGGACGAGCTGCCGCCCGTGCCCATCTGGCGCGAGGTGGCCGAGAGTAACGAGGTCGTGGGGATAGGGACCGTCTTCTGGGAGGGCGACGAGCCGAAGATACACTTCCACGGCGCCTTCGGCAAGCGCGACGAGGTAAAAGTCGGCTGCCTCAGGGAGGACTCAGAGGCGTTTCTGGTGCTCGAGGCGGTCATGGTAGAGGTAAAAGGCGTTAAAGCGGTTCGCGAATTCGACCCGGCGGTGGGGCTGAGCCTACTGAAATTAAAATAGTCTTTAACCTTGCCGCTGGCCCGAACACCGATAAAATAAGCCACCCTCCTCCTCCCATCAAGAAAGGGGATCGATCAGGGCTATTTTCCTTGTAGTTGCCCGATTCATCGGGCGGGTGCTTGACCTTAGCATCGCCCCATAAATGGGGCGACTACATGGGCCATTCGCTTAACTATTCCCTTACCCCACATCTCTTACCCAAACCTGGCCCCCGGACCCTTAATTACCCACACTTCTTACCCGCATCTTGACCCATGACCCCTGTCCCTTGCCCCTTACTGCCCTCGTCTCAAGATATCGATGTGGTTAGCCTCAACCATACGATTACTGTACAATGGCATTATTTGTTAGCATATAGCAGGTCTTGGGTACTATACGTAATACCAATGCTAATATAAGCTATATTCAAGCCTCGACATCGAAAACGATGTCGAATGGGTTGGATGGTGATTTATGGCACGCAACAAGCTGCGCATACAGCCGCTTTTCAATCACTCATATGCAAAGAGAGACAGGCTCACCATGTCTCGTATCGCCGCTTCCGGGCGCTGGACGGTGAGGTTAATAAGCCTTGCGCTCATCTTTACCGCCCTCCTTTCTCTCGCGGCGCCCGCGCAGACCGCCAACCAAGTGTTCCTTGCCGATGTCGAGGGTATCATCGACCCGGCGGTCGCCGAGTACGTGAACACCTCGATTGCGACTGCCGAGCGCGAGGGGGCCGAAGCGCTTATCATACGTATGGATACGCCCGGCGGCCTCGACACATCGATGCGCTCGATAATCAAGGATATCTTCGCGAGCGAGGTGCCGGTAATCGTCTACGTGGCCCCCGCCGGGTCGCGGGCGGCATCCGCCGGTACCTTTATCACTATGGCCGGTCATGTGGCCGCTATGGCGCCGGGCACCAACATCGGCGCCGCGCACCCGGTCAACATCACCGGCGATATGCCGGACGACGTGGCCCAGAAGGCCGAAAACGATGCGGTGGCCTTTATTCGCAGCATCGCCAGGCAGACCGGGCGCAACCAGGACTGGGCGGAGGACGCGGTGCGAAAGAGCGTCTCCATCACCGCCGAAAGGGCCCTTGAGCTTAATGTGATCGACCATGTCTCACCGAGCGTCGACGCACTCCTCGACACAATCGACGGAACCACGGTGACAACGGCGGAGGGGCAAGTGACCTTAAACGTGAAGGACGCCGATGTCGTCGAGCGCCCGATGACGTTCAGACAACGCGTATTGCACACGCTCGCCAACCCCAACGTCGCCTACCTGCTGCTTATACTCGGCTTCTACGGCCTCATCTATGAGTTCGCCAATCCGGGCTTCGGCCTCTCCGGCGTCGGCGGCGCGATACTTATCGTCCTTGGGCTCTACTCGATCCAGGTGCTTCCCGTAAATTACGCGGGGCTCGTTCTCATCATCCTCGGCGTCGCGCTCTTAATAGGAGAAGCGTTCAACCCCGGTTTCGGCGTCCTTGGTGCGGGCGGCGTTATCGCCATGACCGTCGGCTCATTTATCCTCTTTAAGTCACCCCTGCCGGGATTGAGGGTGTCGCCGTATATCGTCGTGCCCACGGTCGCGGCGACCGCGGGTTTCATCCTCATCGCCGTACGCTTGGCGTTGCGTGCGCAAAGACGGCGGACGACCACCGGCGCCGAAGGGATGATAGGGCTTATCGGCGAGGTTCGCTCGGCACTCACCCCGAGGGGCGAGATATTTGTGCGGGGGGAGCGCTGGTCTGCCGAGAGCATCGAAGGAACGATCGATGTTGGCGAGGAAGTCGAAGTCGTCAGCATACAGGGCTTGCGCTTGAAGGTAAAACGCCCGGGCAAGGCGAAAGATACAGAGATTACAGAGACTTAAAGGGGGAGTTTGCAGATGCCAGGAATCGCAGAGCTGTTAGGTTCGCTTATCCCATTAGCCGTCATCGTCATCTTGATAATCTCGGCGGCAGTCAGAATCGTGCAGGAATATGAGCGTGGTGTTATCTTCCGGCTCGGTCGAGTAGTCGGGGCCAAGGGCCCGGGGCTCTTCTTTATCATCCCCATCGTCGATAAGATGATAAAAATCGACCTAAGGACGATCACTATGGATGTGCCGCCGCAAGATGTCATCACCCGCGACAACGTGCCCGTTCGCGTAGACGCGGTCATCTACTTCCGCGTTCTCGACCCGGTGAATGCGGTTATCGAGGTAACCGATTACATCTTCGCCACCTCACAAATCGCGCAGACGACACTTCGGAGCGTACTCGGCCAAGCCGAACTCGACGACCTGCTGTCACGCCGGGATGAGATCAACAAGAAGCTGCGCGAAATCATCGACGAGGCAACCGACCCGTGGGGTATCAAGGTGTCGGATGTCGAGGTGAAAGCCGTCGACATCCCGCAGAGCATGCAGCGCGCCATGGCGCGCCAGGCCGAGGCCGAGCGCGAGCGGCGCGGCAAGATCATCACCGCCGAAGGAGAGTTCCAGGCATCGGAGAAGCTGGCCCAAGCCGCCGAGGTTATCGCCAGGCAACCGATAGCGATACAGCTCAGATTCCTGCAGAGCTTGACCGAGATATCGGCGGAGAAAAACTCTACCATTATCTTCCCGCTCCCGATCGAGCTCTTAAAGCCGTTCATGGAATCGATGGGGAAGGATTCGAGCAAATAGGCACGGGGCGAGCAACACAGAGAGCCAGAACCGTCGTCGAGTTCTGGCTCTTTTTATTTAATCTAGAAGGACATTCCCAAGTTTATGGATTGCCGGTCTTAAGGCTATTAGCAGATGGCCGGCATGTTGACTTACTTATTATAGCTTCGTATGATTAAATTGCAGCTTACCCATATCCCGCCAAGGAGTAGCCATGGATAACCGGCACCCGATATTGGTTCTGATGGTAGTCATGCTTTTCGCAATCATGGGCTGCGCCGCACCTAAGCAGGCCGCAAGCAAAAAATCCGAAACATCTACCACAGCCGCCTCAAGCAGTAGCTCGAAAACGCAGTACAGCTCCACAAGGTTCATAACCGATGAAACCCATGACCTGCAGGTGAAGCTATCGCTGGCACTGCCTCGGCAGGATTATATTTCGGGCATGGATTACTACGCGGAGGCCACAGTCTCAAATCTCAGCGGCAGGGACCTTTTACTGGGGTCAACCGGTGGGAAACTAAAGATTATCGTCATCAACGACCGCAACCAGGTCGTCTGGCCGAAGGAGCCCCCCCCCCTTCCCGGCTCGACTGTTGAAGCGCTCGCAAAAGACCAGGGCAATAGCATAAGGGCCCTGTTCCGCGTCGAAGAACCGGGCACATACAGGGTGCTCGCAAGCCTGGACTGCACGTTGATGCGCGAGGAAGGGCTCGCGCAGTATGAGCCGGTTTTACCGCTTACACATAAGACAGAACCGATCGTCATCAGCGTTGAACCGGGCGAAGATGGCGCATCTAATAAAGCAAGCGCCCGGCCCTTTAAGACGGTCTGGCTTGCAAACAACCGTGATTCAGAACGCGGCATCGCACAACCCTTCATCGCCTATGATAAGTACGCCTATGCGGCCGACCAGTTCTACGCATCAGAGAAGATGAGCCTGTCTGGGCTTACTTATATCGGAAGCTACGAGGTTTATGACATATTTAGCGCTAAAGACGCTGCCGGTGTTCCCGCCAAGCAATTGTGGTCTGTCGACACCAGCAAGGAGTATCCCCGCTTCAACAAGGAGATACTCGAAGGTGAAACACACGTCAGCGCGTTGAAGAGAATCAAGAAGTTTGCCGGGGATGAAATCGTGCCGACGATAAGCTCTTCAACATCCACCGCCGGTCTGCAACTTACAATTGAGCTCCCACACCGGCAGCTCGACGCGCTCAGCGACCATCGTGCGAAGATAACCCTGGCCAACAAGAGCGGAAAAGACCTCGAGCTCTGGACGATTTACGATTTGTTTAACGTTAAAATCGTTGATATTAAGGGCAATACCGTCTGGCCCGACCCGAATATGGGAAAACCAGGGGTCGATCGCATTGTACTAAAGCACGGCAGAAGCATAAGTAGAACATCCACATTCATGATAGACGCAGTGGGCACGTACAGGATATTGTGCAGCACGCATGATTATGAACGAGAACTCGGGTGGAGCAATAAACAACTACGGCACCAGAGCTTCAACTACACGCCGATAGAGCCTCCGAAGCTTACCGTAGAACCGATTACCTTCACAACTAGAGTGCCCAGCAGCCCGTAGCGACACGATTATTGCCGCCCCGCCTTAACCGCGACCGTGCCGCCGATGACATCATGTATCGCGCGATGTTGCGTATCGGTTGTAAGCTTGTAGAAGTTAAGGCCCGTGAAAAGAATCGCCATGAAAGAGACGAAGGTATTGCTAATAATACCTATCCCGAAAAACAGCTTTGCCCACGGGCGCAAAAAACACTGCCGGATTGTCGGCCTGCCATGCGTCTTATGGTCGACAACGGCAATTCTCAGGATGCGCTTGCCGATAGTGGTGCCCATATAGAAGACCATAAGCGCTTCATAGATGATAAATGAGACCGTGATAATGAGCGTCCTGGGGTCGATGACACCGGGGAACATGTTCGGTCTAAGTAGCGAGATATTTAAGATGAGCGTTACAAGCAGCCCATCTATCAGTACGGCGATGATGCGCGGCAAGGGACCGACGTAATCATTCTCCATAGCCTCCACCTCCCGGGGTCTCTATGATCAGTATATCACCGGCGCCGGCATCAAACGATACTTTGCCGGCCAAGAGCGTCTCCGGCCGTCGTGGACAAGAGCGTTACGCCCCGGCGCTCCCGATAGCGTCTGCGAAATAGAGCCCATTGTACTTGATAGGTGGGGATGGTTGAATACCTATTCGAACCTATACACAAACCCCTCAAATGGGATGGGTCGGTCACTAAGCCGCGCCGTTATGCCTTGCAGCAGCCGGGGCATGATTTGTGCGGAAAGGTTTAGGTTGCCGTCCAAAACATCTATCGGTGTCGGCTCATCGCTTACGCCATTGGCATAGTCGACACCGAAGCCGATAAGCAGATAGGGGATCTCCAGCTCACCCGCGAGTACCGTCTCCGGCCCGCAGGTCTGGCTTATCGCGGTCACCCCAAGCGACTGCAACCGGCCTATCTCAACGCGCGAGTTGAACCGCGGACCGTGCACATGTCCATAGACGCCGCCTTCGACAATAGGCGCACCGATGCTCCGGGCCACCTCCATCGCCACTTGCCGCATAGTCGAAGAAAAGGGCGAGCCGAACATATAGTGACCGCGACCGGGCTGTCCCGGCTCAGTGAAGAATGTACAAAGTTCGCCGCCGGGCAGGCGGTTCTCGGGGAAATAAAGGTCGTCAAAGAGAATTGCCCGCGCCAGGTCGAGAGAGCGGTCGAGCACGCCCATCACGGATGTCGCGACAATCGCGCGCGCGCCGGCCTCTTTCAAGGCGTAGATATTCGACCGGTAGTTGACCGTATTCGGCAGATACTCATGGTTATCGCCGTGTCGCGCCACAAACGCGATTTCATTACCGGCCAGCAGACCGGAACTGATGCCGGTTTTGCCATACGGCGTATCCACGATAGTCGATTCGGCCCGTTCGAGCCCGGACAGCCCGTAAAGCCCCGAGCCCGTAATAATACCTATCAAAAGACCAACCCCTAATTGAGGATTCCGGTGCAGCTGCTGCCCCTACCGGCTATACAACCATAGCAATGCTCGCTAAGCGTTAACGGTGTATCGACTATCTCATCAAGCGAATAGTCCCATAACCTCTTCTCGGCACTGCCGAACGGCAAGTTTAGCGCCTGGTTAAAATCACAGTCATAGACGCGGCCGTCCCAGCCGATACTTACGAGATCGCGGCACATTACGTTATCGAGCAGCGAAAAATTAACGCTCTCTTTCAATAAGCCCATATACTCATCGAAAGAACCCGCCGCTCTGAGCTGTTTTGCGAATTTGCCGATCGGCATGTTGGTTATTGTATAGAGATGGCTGAAGATGACGCCATGCATATCCCGCAATTTCGAACGATAATCAGCTTCGAGCGCCGCCTGGTCGCCCGGGAGAAACGCGCCGCCGGGGTTATAAACGAGGTAGAGTAAAAGCCCCGAGCCGTTCTCGCCATATCCCAGCTCGTTGAGCATCCTCAGGGCCGCGATGCTCTTCTTATAGGCGCCGTCACCCCGCTGCGAATTGACATTCTCCTCGAGATAGCAAGGGAGTGAGCAGACGAGTTCGACGCCGTGCCCGGCGAGAAACTGCGGCAGGCCTTCGAGACCATCCTCAAACAAGACCGTCAGGTTAGAGCGGACTACCACCTGCCTGCTCATCGCGCGGACGCTTCTCACCATATCTTTAAAGTTCGGATTAAGCTCGGGTGCCCCACCAGTGAGCTCTATGGTGGCGATGTTATTCGATTCGAAAAACGAGAGCGTCTTTTTGCAGGCCTCGGCCGACATCAGCTCAGACCTGCCCGGCCCGGCACTGTGATGACAGTGGACACATGCTTGGTTGCACCGCATGCCGAGATTGACCTGCAAGATTTCGACACCTCTCCTGCTGAGCTGAATCGTCGATAGGTCCTGACTACACACACCCAATGAAAGCCCTCCTTGCTATCGTACATCCGCATAGAATCGCGCCAGCTTGTGCGGCGAGGCCCCGGCGTAAAACAGGATACGTATGAACCACATCAACAGTATCGTCTTTACCGGTCCGCCCTTCTCCCAGCGCCTGGCCCCGGTCGTCACATATAGCGGCAAGCGCACCGTTGTACCCGCCGCCTTCATGCGCCGTGCGATATCAAGGTCTTCGCAGAGCTCGATATCGGCAAACCCGCCGAGGCTCTCAAAAGCGCTCGCCCGCATAAATATCGCCTGGTCGCCGGTGAACCCGCCGAACAGGCCGTCCCGAATCGTTATCATTGCACCGACCGCCCGGTACAAAAACGCCGGGTTATCGAGCCTCACCTTAAAGCGCCCACCGGCCACTGCCTCATCGCTCATTGAATTCATTATCGCCCGGAGTGCGCCACCCGGCAGATAGGTATCGGCATGCAAAAACAGGTATATCTCTCCGCCTGCTGACTTTGCCCCGGCGTTCATCTGGCGCGCCCGCCCACGCGTCGCAGGCACGATCTTCAAGTTCGGTATCCCGGCGTCGCGTATGACACCGATGGTGCGGTCGGTACTTCCCCCATCGCAGATGACTACCTCGAAGTCATCATCGAGCATATCGAATTGTTTAAGAAAACCGGGAAGCACGGTCTCTTCGTTGAGCACCGGGACGATAATCGATATCATTATTCAACCTGCCGATATGCAGCCTGCGCATACGACCCTCAACCCAACCCAACGCGATATCGCCGGTCTCACCTGGACGCTCGACCGTTTTTAATGGGTATCTTTGAAGTATCGACCGTTTTCACTAGAAGCTCTGCTGTATGTGCGGTTATCTCCCTGCACTTTAAGCGCGTCTCTTTGTCTTTGAAATCGCGCCCTTTTCGCAACGCCCTGCAGCATGTGGTGTTGTAATTCTCTTTAAACATGTCATGAAGCTTCCCGCTGACATCGGTCGCTTTGTTGTTCCTCCGCGGCCGTTTTTCGTCCGCTGTCAACATGCCGGCAACGACCGACGCCCCGACCAGTGCGCCGCATGTGCAACCGGCATACCCGATGCCACCCGTAAACGATGCCATCCCCCTGACCAACTCGGACGGGACCTCGATACCGAACACCTCGCCGGAGGCCATAAGGACCGACTGCGCGCAGTTGTAGCCCTTGTCGAAGTGCGTTTTAGCACGCTCGCCGGCCAGAACCGCCGGAGTTTCGGCCATCATCGTGTCGTCCTTATCGTCGAAGGTTGTTTTGGGCGGTACCGGCCTCTCTTCAGACGCCTGGCGCCGGTCATATGTAAACACCGCGCGCAGCCTGCGCTTACTTGCGAAGAGCAAAGATGACACCCCCGATCAAGCTTACGAGCGTGACGATGAGGAAGAAAAAGAGCGAAACCGTCACCGATTCCTCGGTCGAGAGACCTACCTGCGCAAAGAAGTACGCATAGGTCGCTTCCCGCAGGCCGAGTCCGTTCATCGAAATCGGGAGCATGGTAATCGCAAAGATTATCGGTATGAATAAGAAGACGAAGGCGACGGGCACGTTAAGCCCGAGCGCCTTGATGATGAATATATTGATGGCGACTACCATGAGCTGGAAGATGAAGGAATAGAGCAACACCCGGACCAGAATCGGACGATTTGAGACCGAAACCCGGATAGACTCAGCGGTCTCTTTAAACCTCGTCATAATCGATGCCTGATGCCGGGACAAAAGCTCGCCAAGTTTATGCGCATACACTACAGCGATGAGCGCCAGCACGCAGATACCGACAAAGATACCGATGATAATATGGTAACGCGCCATCGCTTCGGCGCTGCACGCGACCCCGCAGAGCACTATCAGCCCCAGCGTAAACGATGCCAGCACCCGCTCGGCAACAACCGAGGCGGCGGCGGCCGGCCCATTGTTCGTCATCTTACGGAGGTCCAGCACCCGCACCACGTCGCCGCCGATGCTCGTGGGCATGAAGTTATTAAAGAAGAGTCCCACGAAATATGATGAGATAAGCTTGCGCAGGGGAACCGAGAAGCCTTGAGCGATCACGAGAAGTTGCCACTTGTACGCGCTCACTATTATCGAAATGATTGTGACGATAAACGCGATGCCGAGATAGAGCGGTGATGAGCCTTTGATGAGTTCCGCATACTTGTCCAGGTCAGACCTGGCGATCAATACAGCTATCAGCAACATGCTAATCGCTATCTTAAGAAGCATCACATATTTTGATTGGTCCTTTTGCTGCAGCTGGGACAGCTTCTCGGTTAATACGGTCATAAGCACCGGACTTTCACAAACAACCTAGACTTGGCGGCGAGCGAATAGCGCATTATCTGATGCACGGCTTTATTCCCACCCGCTGACGGCCGCCCTGTATTTCCACACTATGCGCGAACTTTACACGCCGGACTTGCTAACTCGAACCTACCGTTCATTCTGCGGCGCCTCCACAGCGCCGCACCCAACCGCCAGAATCCCAGAGCAAAGAAGATATAGCTTATGGTCCGCGCCGTCTCTAACCTTAAACCGCTCACGAAAAACCCCTCACGCATCTGTATCGGTAAGACCAGCGTCGACGCCATTGGGTTCACAAGAATCGTTATTGCAACATATGCGGTAAAAAGTGCGAGAAGTATCGCCGAGACCCTTGCGGGCATGCGCATGGGCTTTGGCCGGGCCGCGTAGGAACGCAACCGTATAAGCCCGACGATTAAGCCGATCACCATAAAGACGGGCATAAATAGGCCGGTCCTCATCCTCATGTCAAACCAGATATTCTTCATCAACATCCAGCTAATATCAAAGCCGAGCAAAAACGCGACAAACATCGTCATAAACACCTTATCGACTGCGACGAGCAAGGGCGCCTTCTCGCGTACGACCGGATCGCTTGCGGTGTCTCTCTTAGCCATCATGCGCCGGTCGAACCACGGCTTGAGAGCCGACAATGCGACCGCTAAAACGATAACACCGATAAATACCCAGAAGACGATTTGGATAGCGCCGGTAACCTTGGCGCCGAGCCAGGAATATAAGATCGTGGCCGGCAACTGGCCGATACCGGTCGCGATAAAGAAGCGGGCGAAACCTATTTTCGTAAGACCCGCCCCGTAGCTAATCGGGTCGAACGGCACAAACGGGATGAGCCGCGCCACTATAATAGCCTTGGTTCCATAGCGCTCGAAAAAATCGTCGACGTAATTGAGGCTGGCTTTCCCGACCAGCTTCTCGACGACCGGCCTGCCGAACGCCGAAGCTATGCCGAAGCATAATGCGGCGCCGGCCATGGCGCTGCTCCAGGAGAGAACCGCCCCCCAGAATGCGCCGAAGAGGAGACCGTTGGTGAAGGTAATAAGCTGGCCCGGTATAGGGGCCGCTATCATCTGAAGCACCATCAGAACACTCGAGACTATCGGCGCCCATATGCCAAATCCCAGTAGATATAAGCGGAGTTCGCGAATACCCGCCTCAATATCGCCCGGGTCGGCTTTGCCTAAGATCGCAAAGGCCTGCGCAAAAAACAGCCTGACATCCGATGAAAGCAGGTAGACCATCCCGAACAACGCCACCGCAACAAGACCGATGAGCGTTTGTTTTCTGAGCATCTTTTTCATACCGCGAACCCCCTATCAGACACGGACGAGCCCTCAAGGGCCCCGTCCGTGTCACACAAATCTATTCAGCCAGCTCGAATGAGACGATTACCGGCTTCTTGTCCTCTTTTAGAATCTCTTGCTTGCCGTAGAACTTTGCCGTGCCGCCGTCAAACGACTTGGTGCCGTACTTAGAATTGCTGGTGATTCCGACAGCACAGCTATCGAGGCATAAGATGCACCCTGTTTTCTTGATTCCCGCGTTATCAAGGTTGCCGCCGAACCGTGGCTCCCAACCCAACTCCGGGTCGGCCTTCACGATCTCCGAGAAATCGTAATCTTGGCCATCCACGTTAACGGTGACCTTCACAACATCGCCCTCCACGATTGTCCCAGGCGGAGAGTCGAGTTTTACATTGTTCCCCGGTTTCAGGCCGATATCGATAAGTGCCTGATAGAAATCGGCCGGTTCCGTATATGCCGACAAAATAGGCTTATCGCCATAAGTGCCGCCAACCATAATAATCCCGTGGCGGGTAGGCTCGACAAAGTATTTTGCGTTGACCTCGGTGTAGACCTTGACGACACCGTTCTCCTCATCGACGACCAGCGGATTATCTTTCGTAGGATTTTCCGTGGCGCTCCCTTCGACCGTGTCACCCGTTTCATCCTGGCTGCTCTCTCCAACAGACGCTTGCTGCTGCGTACCGCCGCTGCAGCCGAAGACGAGTCCCGTTACGAGAAGTAGAGCGATAAACAGTAAAAACAGTTTGAATCTCATCCTTATTGAGCCTCCTTATGCTTACTAAAACAACAAGCTAATATCAACTATTGTAAATTGATATTATTAGTTATGTCAATGGTTACGTTAATAGTTGCCTATAAATTAATGATTTTAAACAATGGACACCCATCAATGGCTTCGTCCGGGCCAAAATTAGATGTATGCATAATTAAATATTAGTCGGATTCGATGTAGCGATCTGAGACGCGCTCCCATCTGCGACACTTGCGCGAGACAGCCCGCTTGAATGCCTCAAATAGCTGGCGGTCATCGAAATCGGCGTTGGGGATAACTTCATGCACCGCTTCCTTGAGGCTAGCCTGAATCGACACGTGCAGCTGACTTATTACCTCTTCTATCCTTATTCGTGACATATTAAGCCCTCCTAGCATCAACCGCTTCACTAGTGCAATATTCCCACATCCGTCTTCACGCGCCAAGACAAAAGACCGGGGTGATACCTCCCGGTCTTCTGTACGATGTCGATATTTTCAAGCGTATGCATGCGTACGCTTAGTATCAGCGATGGTAAGCGAGCTTCTTTTCCCTGCCGAGTAACTCGTTGATCTCATCCATGCGCAGTGTGAGATGAATAAGCTTTTCCTTTGCCTGCCACACTTCGGGTGTCACACAAATACCTTCGCAATCGTGACGGCAACGGAGCTCGCCCTTGAGCTCTCTCGCCTCTCTCTCCAGCCCTTCATATTCTTGCAGCAATCCCTCTGCGTTCATTCCGTTCGCCTCCCGGCACCACCAACAGCACCCTTCACGCCACTGATCGTGCCTAAAATATAGCTCCCTCATAAACGGTAGCCTAACAATAATATTACAGATTTTGTTATTTCTTCGCTACAAGAATCGCGCACTATTAAACATAAAGCGGGGGCGCTACACCCCCGCTTATCGCACTCTTATCCTTGCAGACCGGTTCTCTTTTAATACTTTACTTCGATTTTCTTGCCCATTTTATCGCGGACCTCATCGAGCTTCGAGGTGACCTCGATAAGCTCCTGCCGCAACGCGTCTATTTCAGGCCCGGTGCAAGCCGTTACGTAGCTATGCATCATATCCTCGATTTCGTGAGCTCTCTTGACGAGTGTTCCTGCGTCTTCATGGACGGCATGCTCAGCCATCGTACAACCCCCTTTGTTCCAATACTGCGATTTTTAATAAACCTATTAGACCTACTAAACCTGCTATATTTCTACCCAATTCCATCTATTTTTGAACCTCCTGACGCTACTTCAACAAACCGGTGCATTCACCATGGCACACCGGTTTATTACTTGTCGATTAGTAATGCGCCCTTAAACAACAGCACAGTATAAGCAAGATTAAGCGAGGGAACGGGCTAAGGGGGATTGCATGTGGTGATACGCACTGGTTGAACACGCTGCGGGTTCCATATCGGGGATTCTCGTGGCATACTGAGGCTACCGGGCAATTTTCGGAAGCGTCTCGGCGACACGCCGAGTTGGATGAAAGGCGATACTGTGTCTTTGAAGGATGACATAAAAACCCTCCTCGATAATAAGGAGTTTGAGGCTATCGCCAAGCTCGCGCAGGATAAACAGCGGGTGGTCAGATATCTCTTCTCGTTTCTCTACTCAACGGACGACCTGCTGCACTGGCGGGCGGCCGAGGCGCTGGGCGCGGTCGCGGGCAGGCGGGCGTCAAACGACACCGATGAGGGGCGGAATATCCCACGCCGTCTCATCTGGTCGCTGGCGGAAGAATCCGGTGCGACCGCATGGCCCGCCCCGGAAGCATTGGGTGCGGTCGTATCATCGCGTATCAGCCTCTTTCCCGACCTTGCGCCGATCACCCTCTCATTTATCGAAGACCCGATTCTAAGCCGCGGCGTCCTCTGGGCGGCCCGCAAAATAGGTGAACAGCGACCCGACTTGATACAAGGTTCGATACCCGGCGTCATCAAACTTTTAAGCGACGACGACACGACATTGCGCGGGCACGCCGCCTGGGCTTTGGGCGCCATGCGCGCCGAAGAAGCGCGCGAGGCGCTCCGGGGATTACAAGATGACCCCGATACGCTCTACATCTATGATTCGGGTGAACTCATAAAAAAGACCGTCGGCGAGCTCGCCAAAGCGTCGCTCGCCGAGATCGCACGCGCATAGAGCTCATGCGGCTATCCGATTGATTCAAGACCACCGGTAAGCTAAAGTTAAGAGAAACATGTTCTTCCATGTTCAGGAAGGTGTGTTCGAGCACTGCGCATCGAATTGGTTCGATAGATTTTCGCCCAGTGCTCGTAGGAAGGAGATAGAGGCAGTGCCCGTTAAGGATGATATAAGGACATTCTTGCAGAATAAGGAGTTCGATAAACTTGTCGAACTCGCATCAAGAGATAAAAAGGTAATCAGACATCTCACCTCATTCCTCTACAATGAGGACGAGCTGCTGCGGTGGCGCGCCGCAGAGGGATTTGCCGCAATAGTCAAGAGCCCTCATGTGTTAAGTATTGAGAAAATCCATATTCTCATAGACCGCCTCACCATAAATCTCGAGGATCAATCCGGCGGAAACGCGTGGGGTGCGATAGAGGCGTTCGGCGCCATAATTGCGGCGCGCCCCTATGAGCTGGATGGCCAGATACCAAAGCTCTTCTCATTTATCCATGATGCGCGGCTCTGGAAAGGTATCCTGTGGTCGGCACGGCGCATAGGCGAGCAAGACCCGGGCCTGCTGAAGAATAGGCTTCATATGGTAATCGGTCTCCTGCGAAACCCGAGCAAGACGACCCGCGGGCATGCGGCATGGACACTCGGCGCTATCGGCGATAGCGATGTCCTCGAAATACTCGAGACGCTGCAGAAAGACACAAACCGCATCCACATCTACGACCAGGGTGAGCTGCGTGAAGTGACCGTCGGTGAAATCGCCAAAAGATCTATCGCAGAGATCAAAGCCACCCCCCAGCACTTCAAACCGAGCGCACTGAGCAAGAAACCGCTTCGCGTGCCCGGGCGACCCCGCGCGGCCAAGCGGGGTGTCACTTCCCGGCAAAAGCCGTCGGTATAAGGGCACGCCTGGCGTTACGGCGTCTAATCGTCCCAGCTAAAAGATCTTCGTGCCAATATGGGGACAAACGACATGCGGGTATCGAGGAAATACGGGGTATTCGAACCGGCGGATACAGCTCGATTTATGGCTAAATTATTGCCGGGGGCAGACAAGTGGCCTCAATGTCGGCCATGCTTATAGGGCAAAGCAAGGGGTCCCTTCTGAAGAAAACACCGCTAAAAAAATCACCGGGCCGCCAACTGTTTAAATATCCATCCCGGTGTGCGCCCGCGTCACCGAGGACACGCCGGCCCTCCTCGACGGCCATCCGTAAGACATCATGCCTTGCAATCCCGGCGGAGACCATATGCTCAATCTCATCATACACGGAGGCGCCGTGCTCGACACCGACCGCCCCGGCATCGGTGCCAACGGCCAGACGCACGCCCGCGCCGTAGGCATGCGCTATTTTTCCCTTATGGTCGTCGACCGCCCTCCGTATCACGTCCAAACTCGCGCCCGCGTATAGCAACTCGGGGCGGCTTATAAGATTCGCCAGAGGCGAAAACGTCGGCACCCACACTGTGCCCCGCTCCGCCATTAACCGGATCGTCTCGCGCGTGATAAAATATCCATGCTCGACGGTGTCCGCACCCGCCCGCACCGCGATATCCACGGCCTCGGCGCCGCTCGCGTGAACCATCACGGATAGTCCCTTATCGTGGGCGTAACCGATAAGGCGAGTGAGTTCGTCGAGTTCGAACTGTGCCGGCCCGACCTCGCCGAAGCGCTTGAAGCTCACAATGCCCGACTGGCATATCTTCACGTGGGTCGTGTCTTTTGCGGCCCCATCAAGCTGCGCACGACCTTCATCGAGGCTGCCGATGCCCGGTCCCAGGAAATCGCCATAGCGCCCTTTCTTGTAGAGGGCCCGCCCGCATGCGACAACCCTCGGCCCGATTATCGCCTCTTCTCCGACCATGCGCCGGGCGGCAAGCCCGATTCCGGCCGCGTCTCCCCCATCCCGCACGAGCACGACCCCCGCCCGGACATATGCGCCAAGGCGCGAGGCGACGCGCACCGCCGTCCCAGCCTCATCCGGCCAGCCCTTAACCGCATCCTGTAGGCTGTGCGCATCCATCGCAAGGTGGACATGGCAATCGACCAGGCCGGGGGTGAGATAATAGTCGCTCATGTCGACGAGATTCGCATCCGGCCGCAAAGACACATCCGGACCCGATGCGCCCGGCATGCCAACGCCTCTAACGCCGGCAACAACACCGCCATCAACGACGATTTCTACCGGTTTCCAGGCACCGTCTCCATAAATCCGCGCCCGCAAAATAACGTCTTTCCCAGCCACTAGCACGTCCGGCATCTCCTTGCCTCTCGACTCGACCGCACCGCCGAACCGGTCCCGAAAGGGTCTCGCGACGGATAGGCCATCCATATAAATATAGCACGCTCGATGTGGGGCCGACATAGTCGCCCGGGGGAGTTATCCAAAATTAGAAGCGGGCCAGAAAGCAACACACAGGCATGACTACTTGAGCCGTGCGTATTCGCGCAGAAGCGCGGGGTACATCACCGGGTTGAACAGGATGTTGGTGATGAAATTACATTCATGGGAACAATAACATTCTCGTGCTTGAATCCTCGCCACCGTCGCGGCCGCTTGTCCCGATCGCAAAAGCTTGCGGATATCGTAGCCGTGCTCGCGCACGTTTCCCATCCGCGCATTTAAGACCTCGCACGGATAGACGTCGCCCGATTCTGTGACCACAAGGTTAAGGCGCCCGGCGTAACACGGAAGCAGGCGCTTTTTCTCGCATAGTGTCTGGTGGATGAGGCGCCGCTGCAGGATATCCTGCGCCGACTTGAGGCGTGCCCCGAGAAAACGGTACCTGTCCTTGCGACAGGTCTTCATCTCGGCCTCCATGGCCGTGACCGCCTCATGATACTTGCGTAAATCCACGTCTTTGTAGCTCTCATCGCTGAGTTGTCCCCGGACCATCGACAGGGTATGTGTCCGTATGTGGCTTAATCCCTTCGTAAAGGCCAGGATGTCACCAACCCTATCTTCATTTGCGCTGCAAAAGACCGTATTGATGCCCAGCTCAAGATTTGGGTATCTCTCTGCAAGCCCGCCGAGCATGTCGCACGTTGCCATCATTTTGTCGAAGGCGCCCGGAACACCCCGCAGCGAATCGTGCTCGCCGTAGAGCCCATCCATCGATAGCTTCACGGCAACGACGCTCCTGGGACAGCCCCTCAGAATCTCTTCCGTCTTATCCTTAATAGTCTCGGGCATCAAACCGTTTGTCGGAAAGAGAAGTATGGCCGGCCTGCTGTGCGCGTAAAAAGCCCGGCTGATATCGACGATATCGTCCCTTAGATATACCTCGCCGCCGGAGAACGCCACCCATAGCAGGCGGCCCAGGGACGGGACCATCTTTTCGATCTCACCTAGCGCCAGCTCGGGCCGCTCGCTGGGGGACGGCTCCTGCGCTTGCAGGTAGAAGCAGAACGGGCAGCTGGCGTTGCATCTTCGGGTGACAAAGAAGGTGAGTTGAACCGGCCTGTGTTTCCAGATAGCGTGCTGCGCGTAGCGAAACGGCGAATACATGGCTAACAAGGCTCCTTGGGCGTGACCCTCAACGTTCCGGCGGAGAACTTCTGTTTTCCGCCGGAAGGCCTCCGCCCCGCCCCGGAAGCGAGATGCCGGTAGATCCCGGCGATCACGCCGGCCCAAATCGGCAAAGGATATATCAATATATAATAGAGCGCGGCTCCCACCGAAAAGAGCGCTCCATATGTCTCGTAAAACGCCGCCAGTAGCCCTCTATTTATAAAAAGGTTGGCCGCAAGCGACACGAGCCCAAGCAGCGCCACGGCGGGAGTTCCAAGAAGAAGGGCGAGCGCCACCGAAAAGATGCCGATAAAGAGGGTTACGCCGTTGACTTTAAGCGCCAGGGATGCCGTCCCGGAATCGGCAAAGAGGTCCCCGTTGCCCATCGAGTACATCGCCCAGTACATCGACTTTCTCCGCGCATTCCTGAGCGATCCGGTAAAGGAGAACCCGAATATGTGCCGCACAAGCACATCGGGGCTCATCACGAGCCTGCCACCGCTTGCGCGCAACCGGTGGCTGAACTCGACATCCTCCAAAATCGGGAGAAAATCCTCGCGGAACCCGGCGCTCTCAAGAAAATACCGGCGCTCTATCGCCAGCGCGTGCGTCGCGATATAGTCCGGGCGCTCACCACGCTTCATCTCAAAATAGTTTACAAAAACCGACTGGAACGAGCTATAAAAAGAATCATCATACGGCTTTCTCGTGTAAGTGCCGCCGATAACCGCATATTCGCCGTCGAGTCCCGCCACGGCTTTGTCGACCATCTTCAGCGTGTTTTCGAGCATCACACAATCGGCGTCGAGAAAGAAAAGTATATCGCCCCTGCTATTGCGCGCGCCGGTGTTTCGCGCGCGCGCCGCTCCGGAGCGCCTATCCAGCTGTATGAGCCGGCACGGGAACTCTCTCACGACATCCACCGACGCGTCCGACGAGCAGTCATCGACGACGATCACCTCGAACCTCTTATACCACGAGGCAAAAACCGCGTCCAGGCATCTGCGGATGGTCGCGCCGCCGTTATAGTTTGGGATGATGACCGAGATGAGATGTTCGGCAACACCCACCGGCGCGTTATCTTCGGCCGCTAGTATTTCTGGATAATCGAGCGCTTGTGGGCTGTGTTCTTGTGACACTTCATACACTCCTTCGGCGCTGTCCCGCCCTCATGCTCGCCGCTTTTCAAGAACTTCGCATGGCAGTCCTTACAGTTCTCAAGGACTATTCTCTTGCTCTCTTCTTTAATCTCGATCTTGCCCGATACGCCGACCAGGTTTTGATAGACGTCATGTGTCCCCGAGCTTACTTTGTACTGCACCTTCTTGCCGAATTGCTTGGGAAGATGGCAGTCCGCGCACGATTCGACATGCTCGCTGTGGTCCGCCTCGGACCAGGCGAGGTGCGCGTACTCCATAATATGGCAACTCTGGCAGAATCGTGTCGTTGAGCTAAGCTCCAAGCCGGCATAGGAGATCCCACTCAGCATAAGCAAGGCGCCACCGAGAAGCAGGTAGTTTTTTACCGTGAACAGGCGACCCATCTTCAAATCAACACCAGCCTTTCTTTATATTAAGTTCTCTTTCTCTGCGTGTATCTCTATCTCTAACCCTATCGCTCCTGTGACCTCTCCGCCGCCCAAGCGCTTTGGAATCGGTCCACATCCACAAAAGACTTTTTACTCCCTTGCAGGCGGCTTTCGCGTCGCTGAGGCTTCTCATCGCAAACAGGCGCCGCAGCAAGAACTTAGGTCTCGAATAGAACCTCCGAAAAGCCATCGAGCGCAATTTGACGACCTCTTCTTTGGTCATGGTGTCAGGCACAAACGCCGCGCCCTGGTAGGTGTAGTCCGTCAGTTCGTCGGAGATCGCGCCGTACTTTTCGGCGTTATCGTAGAGCTCGGTGCCGGGAAACGGGGTTATCGCGTGGAAATTAGCGATATCGGGCTCGAGCTCGCAGGCGAACGCAATCGTCTCCAAGCCTTCCTCGAACGTCTCCCCCGGAATCCCGAATATAAATGGGGTGATGACCCGCAACCCGACCCGTTTCGCGGCCGCAACAGCCCTTCTCGTCTGCTCGAGAGTAATGCCCTTTTTAATTGCGTTCAGGTTCTTTTGGACCCCGCTCTCGGCGCCGAAAAGTATCGCCCAGCAGCCGGCCTCCTTAAACGCCCTCAACAGCGGCTCATCGACCTGATTAACGCATGCCGAGACAAACCAGGTAAAATCGAGCCGTCTGGCCTTTATTTCGCGCGCGATTCGCAGAGCGCGTTCATAATCCGCCGCAAATGTGTCGTCGATAAACTTGATCTCTCTAAAGCCCTGCCGCAGGCAGAGCTCGACCTCGGCGAGGACGTTTTCGACACTGCGATAACGAATGCCGCTCGCCCTCGCCCGGTCGAGCTGAAAACAGTAGATGCACCTTCGGTTGCACCCACGGGAGGTCAACATGACCGCGACCGGTTTTCGACGGTATGTCGCCGGCGGCGGCATATAGAGGTTAGCGTCACCAAGGAGTTCACGTGCCGGGAACGGCAGCGCGTCGAGATCCCCGACCAAGGGTCGTGCCGGATTGGTTGCGACCCCGGTCCCGTCCCGGTAGGCGACGCCGGCTATGGCCCCAAGGCCCAACCCCCGATCGAGGGCGCCCACCAATTCGGGAACGGTGAGCTCGCCCTCGCCGGTGACGACCGCGTCTATGCTCTCTGCGCCATCATCGACGAGGCACTGCCCCTGAGCGGCGATGGGATAAGGGCCGCCAGCACAGATAAATACCGGCCGGCCCAGTGCCCTTATGTCGGCCGCAGTCTTTTTGGTTTTCGGCCAACCGAAAGCGGTTGAGTATATCCCCACAAAACCCGGTTCAAACGCTTGTATCTCATCGAGCATCTCAGCATGGCTTAAGAACGCCCCGTTAAGAAACCTAACCTCATGACCGGCCCGCTGCAAGCTTGCCGCGACATACAGCGTTCCCAGGGGCTGCCAATAATTAATCTGTGAACTCGCCGTCCGGGAAGAGAAGATATCGCCCGGTTCCCACGAGGGTATAACGAGAGCACATTTCATCCTATTACCTCACAACTCCTCGTCCACCACGCTAACCCACCGCCTGCGACCACCGCCCGAGCGACCCGTCCTTCAGACGCTCGTGCCGCTTGCGTCTTTATGGGCGCGGAAGAAGCGGATAGTAACGCCCTGCTACTGCCCGTAGCCCGGTGCCCCCGCGCCCGACCCGGATGACTGCGAAGAATCACCGGGCTCAGATGCCGGCTCGTCCTGATCGGACGTCGGCTCGTCCGGATCGGCTGCCGATATCCCCGAATCCGCCGGTTCTTCGGCCGGGGCGGATGGGGATGCATCCCCATCCGCCCCGGAAGCGGTCGTCTTGGAGCCCGTATTCTTTTCGGTCGACGCAGCCGCCACGTCAGGCGAAGATATATCTTCGCTATTGACCCCCGATAAGCTATATCCCAACAATGAGACCAGTATTCCGGCGACAAATGCGGCTGCGATCATCAGCGACGTATTCTTTTTAGCTTCAGCAGACACCGCTCTATCCCCCCTCGCTTAGCCTTTTTCGATTCTGATGGTAAATTTTCCGTCGCCCTGCGTGTTTTCCACTATCTCGTGCCCGTCCTGGTCGCACATCTGCACGATCGTCTCGGCCGAGGAAGCGTTATCGAAGACCACGTCCAAAACCTCGCCCTCCGCTATCTTCTCCAGCGATTTCTTGGTGTAGATCTGCGGGTGCGGGCAGACATAGCCGCACACATCCAGCACGTATGTCCCTTCAGCCGTTTTCTCAAATTTCATCGCCATCTAAATCATCCTCCTTATATTCCTGTTTCCGTATGTCGTCAGAGGCCAAGCGTTCTCTTTGATGTTCTCGTCTGCCCGGCCATCCGTACGCAAACTACCGAAAGTGCAACCGTCTAGAAATCCATCGAGCCCATCTCTTGCGCCATTTTCCGGTCTGTCCACCAGCTGAAGAACTTCACGCCGACATAAGCTCCGCCGACCATGCTCAAGAAGAACATCCATGCGCCGAGGTCTCCGCCTGCGATTCGCACAAAGAAAGCGCCCGCGCAGCCGAGACCGAGTCTCGCGCCGATACCCAGAAGCAATCCGCCCGCAAGCCCCCATACGATAAGTTCGCCCTTGGGCAGGTTGAATTTGAATTCGCGATTGATGAGCGCTGTGACCATTGCGCCCAGGATAATCCCCGCCGTCATCCAAAGCGCGGGGTTGCGCCACGGCGCCGGCAGGCCGTTAAAGAGACCGAAGAACGCGTTGTCTTGCATGTTGAGACCGGCCTTCGATAATACCCATGCTCCGAGCTGCGATTGCTGGGTCGTCATAAACCAATACCCCGGGTCGAAGAGCTTCCCGGCAGTCGTCAGGTCGCTTGTGTGGCCCATCTTCGTAAGCAACTCACCGAAGTTGTTTACGCCGAATTTCATGTGCAGGCCTTTGGCGACTATGATTTGCAGGCCGATAGTAAGCGCTATCAGCATACCGACATTGAGCGTCCGCTTCGACGCGGTTATCATGTGCCACATGCCCGCAAGTTCATCGGTAAATCCGGTCGTGCCCTTCGCCTTCCTCCGTTTTTTGATAAAGCCTTTTCTGCCGAAGAAGACGTAGATGAGGACGAGCAAGAGCATCGCGGGGAGTATCGTGTTGAGAAGCGCGTCGCCGATGAAGAAACGCGCGGCGCCGGGAAAAGTGTCCGCGATGAAGCTGGTCTGGGAGAGCTGGATGCTCGGTTTATCGAATACGTAGCCAACAAGATAGGTGTCATACCAGGACGTCAGCTTGTCGCTGGGAGCCCACGTCTTTGCGGCCGCGGAATCTATCCAGGACTGCGGGAGAAACCTGTTGAAGAACCCGCCTGTCGTGACGAAGACGGCTTGCCCGAAAACAAGCGCCACGACCGCCAAAATCGATGTCCCGTGGCCTTCACCTATCTTGTATACCGAACCGGTCGCGCAGCCACCGGCAATTACCATCCCAAAACCAAAAATCAGGCCGGCGATCAAGAGATGAACCCCTACCGGGGTCGCCTGGAAGAATGGGCTGGTGAATTCGGCCGCCGATAGAAACGCTTGTACGACGCTGAGGAAGACAAGGGTGACCAGAATGACGACGGCCATTCGCGGCACTCCCGTCGCAAAAAGGTCTCGTGAGGCCGAGGCGATGCAGAATCTCCCGTACTGCAGAAGCATCCCATAAGCTACGCCGAACCATATATACGCAACGAGATAGATGTAATACACATGGGCCTTGGCGAACGTGATGCTGATAAGGACAAGCAACCCTAAGATGAAGTAAGCCCAATACACGTTTTGTTTACCGGTCTTTTCCACGCCTGAATATCCCTCCTTTAAGCTCTATTTTCATTATTTAAACTGCGGTAATGTGCTAGCATTTACCTGTCTGTAGTGCTGGTTTATCGCCGTGATAAACCTTATGTCGCTTATAAATCATATAGTTATACTAGGATTTATTGTAACAAATGTATCAAACCCCTCGATACCCTGTCAAGGCTTACTTTCACTCCCTGCGCGTTTGTGACGCCAGCGCTATCTCCGGCCCCCCAGACGGCATATACACCGTCACGACGGTCTGATAGCGAAAGAACTCGGCGGATGTCGCAAACACCCGCGCCGCCCGGTGCCCCTCCAGAAGACGGGCGGTTTCGACCGGCAAGGCTTCGTCCCGCGAGCCCGCTATCACGACGACCGCTTCCCCTCGATACTCGCCACGCGTTGTCGCATAGTATCCGGGGTTCCTGTAATCCCAGGTAAAGCGGAGCGATGACGTTTCAATCGCCTCGCGCAACGGTCGCCTATGGTCGAAACGATAAGAGATATCGCGGTCGACAAAGAGGTCGAGCACCGGTACCGCAACCGCCGGATTGACCTCTTTGAAATCAGGCGAAGGCAGCGTGACGACACGCACACGGCTCACACCGCTGGCGTTTAGGTACTCGCCCGCATGCTTCAGGTTGACCGCGCTGATGCTCTGCATGAACGGCAGATACGCCGAGGTGGCTATGGCCAGCGAAGAGACGACCGCACAGAGCACGACATATCGACGCAGGCCTTCCCTTTTGATTTCATGCACCCCGTAGGAGGCCATCAACGCGAGCATCGGAAAGACGATGACAATATAGCGTATCCGTTCGACCTGCAGCAGCAAGACGATGACGACC
>Ga0351907_1074_pt1 | contig 27615 bp, 20 predicted proteins | sample BONcelHT113001E6_FD_206861 | JGI IMG/M metagenome (GOLD analysis project Ga0351907, IMG submission 206861) | Enriched cells from coal bed in the Powder River Basin, Montana, United States - BONCAT cells T11 rep1 HSBNCT.T11.300.1.E6 ... | reverse complement strand
GAACCACCCTCTCCCGCAAGGAGAGGGTTTTGTTTTCCCTTACCCCGAGGAACGAGTTCCCGAGGTGAGGTCTGACAAGGACTGAATCATGGACCAGCTCCACAAAAAATATGAAATCCTCCGTCAGTCCCTGGCGGAGATGGGCTCGGTTCTGGTTGCCTTTTCCGGCGGCGTTGACTCTACTTTCCTGCTCAAGGTCGCCCGTGAGGTGCTGGGCGACCGGGCATGGGCCGTTACCGCCACCTCGCCCACCTACCCGCAATCGGAATTCCGGGAAGCGGAACAGCTCGCGGGACAGCTCGGGGCGTCCCGCGTTGTCATAGACTCCAACGAACTTCTCATCCCGGGCTTCTCGCACAATCCGGCCGACCGCTGCTATCACTGCAAGAAGGAACTTTTCGAGCTGTGCCTTGCCAAGGCACAAGAGCTGGGACTTTCCTTCGTGGTCGACGGCAGCAACGTTGACGACCTGGGAGACTACCGCCCCGGACGCCGGGCAACGAAAGAGCTGGGTGTACACAGTCCACTCCTGGAGGCAGGATTGACAAAGGCAGAAATCCGCCTTCTGAGTCGCGAACTGGGACTTCCCACCTGGAACAAGCAGCCCTTTGCCTGCCTTGCCAGCCGCTTCCCCTATGGAACGGAGATTACCGCCGGCAGGCTTGCCCAAATTGAACGCTGCGAGGAGTTCCTGAAGAAGTCCGGCTTCCACACCTACCGGGTCAGATTCCATAACGAGACCGTGCGCATTGAGGTCGGAGAAGAAGAAATCCCGCGGTTCCTGGTTCCGGAGCAGCGCCGTGCCATAGTTGACTTCTTCAAATCGACCGGGTTCAGCTACGTCTCCCTCGATCTGGAGGGCTACCGCACCGGCAGCATGAACCGGACTCTTCCCGAGGCCGGAAACGGCCGTCCCGAAAACTGATCTCCCCGCTTTCTTCTTGTACCCAACCTTCTTCTGCAAGACCGGCATCGCGCAAGAAGCAGCGTGCCGGTCCGCAATTCCGGCTGGCATTCCAACCCGGCTTCTGCTATCGTGCGGGATACTCACAACTAGTTTCCATCCGGAAACTCCGGATGTGAAACTATTGGTTTTCAATTCGGAAACGAGGGTTTTTTCGTCCTGGCAAGAAAATCAAGGGGTTGCGCGGAGGCGTACACAGGTACGCCGCACAAGCAAGCCCGCGGATTGACACAGCCAGGGCGGAAAAGAACCGTTTCCGGATGAAAACTAACGAGAAACCCGCGAGGAACCGACGTGAAAGCTCTCCTGGTTCACCCCCACGGCAGCAACTGGATGGGATCCGGAAAAGACATTTCCACCATCTTCAATCTCATGCCCCCCATCGGTCTACTGAGCATCGCCGCCTTCCTGGAAGAGCAGGGGATCCCGGTGGAGGTGATGGACTGCTATGGCGCTCCCTCAACCATCGAGCAGCACGCAACGGATATCCTCGCCCGGAACCCGGACGTGGTCGGCTTCTCCTGCACCACCTCTTCGTTCCTGGAAGGATACGCCATTGCCGAACGGGTGAAGGAGCAGTGCCCGGATATTCGCATTGTCTTTGGTGGCGCCCATGCCTGCACGGTCGGCCCCTCACTGCTCGACTCATTCCCGGCAGTGGATTTCCTGGTGATCGGCGAGGGGGAGGTAACCTTTGCCGAACTCATGTCATCCGATTTCCGGAACATGGCGGCCATTCCCGGTATCGGTTTTCGCCAGGACGGAAAGGGCATCCTCTCATCCGTCCGGGAAAACATCCCGGACCTGGATTCACTCCCTTTTCCCGCCTACCACCTTCTCCCCGATTTTCCCCGGCGCTACAACCTGCCGCTCTTCAGCTATCCGAAAGCGCCCAACACCAGCATCATCTCCAGTCGGGGCTGCCCTTACCAGTGCAGCTATTGCGACCGTTCCGTATTCAGCAGGGGCTTCCGCTTCAACTCCCCCGAATACATCGTCGAGCATCTCCGCTACCTGCACCAGAACTTCGGCATCCGCCACGTCTTTTTCTATGACGATCTGTTCACCTTCGACCGCTCGCGCGTCGAACGCTTCTGCGCCCTGATGGAGGAAAAACAGGTTCCGGTCGGCTACAATTGCATCGCCCGTCTGGAACATGTGGACGAGGAACTCCTCTCGCTCCTGAAACGTTCAGGCTGCTGGCAGGTCAATTTCGGCATTGAGTCGGGAGACCCGGAGATCCTTTCGAAACACCGCAAGCTCTACGAGCTTGACCAGGTGGGGAAAAAGCTCGGAATGGTGAAGGATGCGGGAATGCGGGTCAAGGGGCTCTTCATGATGGGTTTTACCGGAGAAACCGAGGAATCCATCCAACGCACCATCCGCTATGCCCTGACGCTGCCCCTGGACGAAATCAATGTGACCAAGTTCACCCCTTTTCCCGGCGCACCAATCTACCGAACCATCCGGGACTTCGGCGAGTTCACCGAAGACTGGCCGTCCATGAACTGCCTGAACTTCGTCTTTATACCCCATGGCATGACTCGCGAGCGACTGGAAGAGCTGTATAACAAATTCATCAGTCGATTTTATCGCCGCAGCCGAATCCACTGGGGTTATACGAAGATGCTCTGGAAATCTCCCCACAGCATTGCCGTATTCCTCCGCAACCTGCCGGAAATACTCCGGTTCGAGCTGAAACAGAAATGGTAGGTACCCTGTGAGATTGACGCGAATCCTGCTCTCGGCAGTCCTTGCGACTCTGCTGCTCTCCCCCTGTGCGCATGCCGCCGACGAGCCCGTCGACCTGAAATCGGCGAACTACGAATATTCTTTCCTCTCCGGGTACGGCATCACGCACCGGGATTTCGGCGACACCCGGACCCAGGTGCAGACGTTCGACATGATCGGCCGCTTCGGCTGGTTCCTGTCGCAGGAACTCGGTTCCGGCTGCTGGTACCAGGGCAGACATGAGTTCCTGATAGAGCTGCCGCTGCATCTGACGGTGGACCCCAGGGTTTCGCCCATGGTCGGGGGCTACCTCCTGGGGAGCTGGAAATTCACCTCCCTGGACACGTGGGCACCCTACGTCTTTGCCGGGGGTGGCATTCTGTACGTGGATCTGGGGCTTCCCAGCATGGGCAGCAGGCTGGATTTCTCCTACCAGGGTGGTACCGGCATCCAGTATTTCATCGCCAAAGATACCGCCCTTTCCCTTGAATATCGGTACCATCACATCTCCAATGCCGGAACCGCAACTGCGAACGAACCCCTCAATTCCAGCAAGATTCTGCTGGGAGTCTCATTCTTTCGCTAAAAAACATGCGTACTTCTGGGGTATCGAAGGGGGAAAGAAAGGTCGGCAGGAGGGTGTACTTCCGGGAGAAAGTTTCAAGCACAAGGAAATAATTCAACGTTGGTCCGGTTTTGATCACGCCCGGTTTCTTTGGCATGACCGGACACTGCCGGAAATATCTCCGACCAGTGAGGAATTTCAGAAAGTAAGGAATACACAGAGACTGGCCATCAGGCCGGGTTTTCTCAGAAAGGGTGGTTGTTCCGCCTGCGGCGGACACACCATTAATCGTCCAGCAGGAATTCCAGTTCGTAGCGCACCTGATCGGGATTGACGGTCCTTGCTTCCATGAGGCTTCGCAGGTGGATCATCGTATCCAGGTCTACTTCGACAAATTTTATCCCCGCCAGGTTTTCTCGGCAATGAATCACCTCAACCCCGAACTCGAGGACAATATCGGAATGCTCGAGCTGAAAAAACAGCTTCCACCGATCGCCCCTTGTCACGGTAAGAGCCGCATCATGCTCCACCAGCGCACCTCGCAGCGAGATATCGAGCAGCGTTACCTCGCAGGGTCCGGAAGCGGTTTCAACGATACATGTTTCCACGCACTTGACACGACTGAAACGCCTACTTTTGGTCATACCATGGGTCTCCCCCCGGTAGAGTAGTGCCCAGCAAAGCCGCCCGGGAATCGGCGGTTGGCATTGTAGCACGTCAGGTGTTGTAATTCATAGAAAATTAACCCGGCAGAGAGGATCCGCTGTGAACGAAAAAGTCGTGCGGGTCGCATGCGCTGTTATCGTAGATGATGGTAAAGTGCTTGCGACACAGCGAAATATCACCATGAGCATGCCCCTCAAGTGGGAGTTCCCCGGGGGCAAACTTCACGACGGGGAAAACCCCGAAGAATGCCTGGCACGGGAACTGGAAGAAGAGCTGGGAATAGCGGTAACCATCCGGAACGCCCTGCCGCCCGTACAGCACCGCTATGACGAATTTGCCATCGAGTTGATTCCCTTCGTCTGCACTCTCGCAGCAGGAAGGATGGTCCTCCATGAGCATCGCGCCCTGGCCTGGCTCTCCCCCCGTGAACTGAATGATCTGGACTGGCCGGCGGCGGACATTCCCGTGATCGCCTCGTATCTTGCTTTTCTGGAAGGAAAGGAACCTTCAGCGGAATAAACGGAGGATGGACACTTGAACCGGAACAGGGAGCCGGAAAAGGTTATTCGCAAAGGCACCCCCTGCTCCTTACTCAAAATTCGATACCTTTTCCCGCCGGGGCGGGTTTCTGTGCGTTGACGGTAAAGAAAAAGGCGACACCTGCGTGTCGCCTTTTTCTTCAGATTTTACTGGAGCTATGAGTGGAAAATGAGAACTCAACCACCCCACGGCATCTGTGCATACTCCTGAAATGCCTTGTCATGATACTGCTGGAAAAGCTCCTCATGATCGTGCTCCCAATTCGCCAGCATCGTCAGGGCCTCTTTTGCTTTCCCTTTGGCTTCCTTCGCCGCTTTTTCATAAAATTCCGCGAAATCGCGTTCTATCAGGTATGCCATGCGAAGGATCGGCAGATCGGGAACCATTGCTTCTAATGTTTTGCTGTCAATCGACTCGCTAATCGCGCGGGTGGAAAAGAAACCCTCGCTCTGCATATCTTTTCCCATGGTGGTGTCAGGGGACTCACCCTTTTTGATGCGGCTGATCTGGTCCTGGATGAAATCGATATGCTTCTGTTCTTCGGCGGCCAGATTTTTGAACGCGCTGACTGCCGCGGCATGGCTCAAGCGCTTCGCATTCTCTTCAAAGAAACGTTTTCCTTCGAACTCCCGTTGCAAGGCATACTCGTATACTTTCAAAACGTCCATACGGCTTCTCCTTATGAGTAAATTGTTTCTGTTAACTATAACTCCGTCCGATCGGGTGTCAATTGGGCCTTGGCAAAATTTCTCCACATAGGAAGCAGTTGCAGCGGTTCAGAGCTAGTCTGTGCTGCAAAAGACCCGGCGCGCCACGGCCGACGGTTGCTGGCATACGGGAAATGCAACAGCGGAACGAACGTCAGCCAACAGGGAATGTCCCGTAAGCTTATAGAACTGCAACCTTCACTTTTACGTTTATACTCTATTGACTTAGCCTAGCCCAGAGGTTACCTTGTGACGTACCATTTATTCCGTGCATACCTTTTCACCATCTCATTATCGTCAGCAGCCAATCTCTGGTATAACGTGAGGTATGACCTCTGAAAAGCACTGGGTAACCAGTCTTACGGTGAACCTTCCGAAAAGCGAGATAGATACAAGGAGTATCCCTATGAGGACCGGATTTATTTGTCTGCTGGTATGTCTCTGCCTGTGCGGCAACCCTTTTCCAGCGCTGGCGGACAAAGAGCCTGAAGGAAGTGTGGTGTCGCTGCATTTCAGCCCATACGTTGTTCACTATAGCCGGAATCCCGAGCACAATTCGTATCCCTGGTTCACTCTCTTGGAGTGGGAATCAGCGTCCCGGTGGGAAATCGGCGGCGCTTATTTCAAAAACTCTTACCATCAGCCGTGCGGATACATCTACGGAGGTAAAAAGTGGATCTACGGCCCCCAGGACCAGCACCTGTTTTTCAAGTTTACGGCCGGAGTAATCATTGGCTACTTTGAGCCGTATGAAAACAAGCTTCCCATCAACGACAACGGCATCGGCCTGGGGGTTATTCCGACCATTGGCTACAAGTACAAACGCGCCAGCACCCAGTTCGTGGTACTGGGCACCTCCGGCTTTATGGTGACACTCGGTTATGATATCTGGAAGTAGACTCACTTCATGGCCCGAATCCCCAGACACAAGTCTTGCTGGTTCAGCGGAAACCTGCGCCTGAGAGCAAAATCCTTGACGCCCTACCCTCCCTTCGGCTACTCTGTCCAGATGACTGAAAATGCTGGTAAAATACGTAAACCGGAGCTTCTCGCCCCGGCCGGATCCCTGGAGGCGTTCTTTGCCGCCATGGAAAAGGGAGCTGATGCCGTCTACGCGGGACTGACAGAGTTTTCCGCCCGGGCCAAGGCAAAAAATTTCTCCCTTCCGCAGCTGGAAAAAATCGTCGGCTACGCCCATTCGCAGCAGCGAAAGGTCTACGTCACTCTCAACACCCTGGTCAAGGAGCGGGAACTTCCCAAGCTGATTGATGTGCTTTCCGCACTCTCGGGAATCGAACCGGACGGGGTAATTCTCCAGGACATGGGAGTCTTCCGCCTGATCCGCGACCATTTCCCCGACCTGCCGCTGCATGCCTCGACCCAGATGACCATCCACAACTCCCCCGGGGTGAAGGAACTGGAAACGCTCGGATTTTCCCGCGTGGTCCTCTCCCGGGAGCTGCACATCGACGAAATCCGCACCATTGCCCGCAAAACCGCGGTGGAACTTGAATGCTTCATCCACGGCGCCCTCTGCTTTTCCTTCTCCGGACAATGCTACTTTTCCTCGTTCCTCGGCGGCTGCAGCGGCAATCGCGGCCGCTGCGCCCAGCCCTGCCGCAGGCTCTACCGCTATCGGGGCAAGGAAGGGTACTACTTTTCCCCCAATGACTTTTCCAGTATCGACATGCTGCCGGAACTGGTGGACGCCGGAGTCTCCTCCTTCAAGATCGAGGGACGGATGAAATCCGCGGAATACGTGGCGAGCGTGGTGGGAGCATACCGGATGGTGCTCGACGCTCCGCCCGCCAAACGGGCCGACGTCGTGGCCGAGGCCAAGGAACTCCTGAAGTTATCTTTCGGCCGCGTGCCGACTCGCGGTTTCCTCGCCTCCCATCAACCGACGGATATCGCGATCCCCAGCCTGCGTGGCGCAACCGGCCGTTTCCTCGGCGAAATCCGATCCATCCTCAAAAACCGTATCACCTTCGAAACCAAGGATCGGCTCCACCTGGGAGACCGGGTTCGGGTCCAGCCCAAGAGCGATAAGGCGGGCAAGGCCTTCACGGTCAAGGACATCTCCCTCGGCGGAAAGCCGGTGAAGCTGGCACGGGAAAAATCCCTCGTCACCGTCACCGCCCCGTTTGACTTTGCGGTCGGCGACGCGGTGTTCAAGGTTTCCTCCGAAACCGCCTTCACCATGAGCGAGAACGCCTGCCTCCGAAAGCTCGGCAGTGGAAAGGGACAGAAAACCCGCTGCAATCTGACTCTGGCCATGGAGGGAGAAAATCTCAGGATCACCGCCCGGGCCGGGGGCTTGGAATGGGTTGAAGAATACCCGCTCGGCACCCTGGAGCCGTCCCGCAGTTCGGACATGGAAGGAGTGCTGCGGGCCCAGTTCGAAAAATGCGGCGATACGCCGTTTATGCTGGGGACCCTGAGCGCCCCCTCATTCCCGGCCGTTCTGATCCCGCTGCCGCGACTGAAGGAGATCCGGCGCTCGCTGTACCAAACCCTTGAAGGAAAAGTCCTCACCGGGAAGAAAGAGCGGCTGCGTCGCGCAAAAGAGGCGGCACTGTCAAGCCTTGTCGGCCCGAGCCATGCTGCCGCGGACCGGCGGGACGAGTTGGCCGTCCGGGTCGAATCGATCAGGGATTTTCATCTTCTGCACCAGGAGGGAGTCGACACCCTCATCCTTCCCGTGTCAAGGGGCAACCTCCATCAGCTGCAGTCCTTTGCCGGAAAGCTGCGCGGTCGTCAGGAAAAGATCATCTGGCATCTCCCCTTCATTATTTTCGAAGAAAACCTCCCCTTCTACCGTGAGGCGGTCGACCTTCTTATCCAGCAAGGCTTCACCCGCTTTGAGGCTGCGAATCTCTCCCATTTCGCCCTGCTGCAGGGCCGTGCCGTGGACATCTGCAGCGATTACCGGCTGTATTCCCTCAACAGCCAGGCGCTGCTCCACTGGCAGGAGCGGGGCGCAACAGCAGCAACCCTGTACCTGGAAGACGATTTCCCCAATATGGAGAGCCTGCTCAGGGCGAACCTGGACATAGAACGGCGGGTGCTGCTCTATGCCCCGGTTCCGGTGATTACCTCCAAGATTGTCATTAAGGGAGTGCGCAGCGATTCCCCCCTGGTCTCCGACCGGGGCGACGCCTATACGGTGACCAACCGCGACGGGCTGACAACCGTAACCGCGGACCGGAGATTCGCCATTTCCGGCTATCGCAGAAACCTGCGGGATAGCGGCTGCGCCTCCTTCATCGCAGACCTCTCCGTGGAAGCCGGCGAGACACGGAAACGGGTGCTGGATGCCTGCATCCGGGGAACCGCCATTGAAGGAGCCTCGGAGTTCAACTTTACCACGGAGCTGCTATGAACGATTACCTCGTGCGCATCATTACGAAAGCAGGAAATGTCCACGCCCTTGCCTGTGTCACCACCGGTCTGGTCAATGAGGTCTGCGCCCTCCAGGGCACCTGGCCAACCGCAACGGCAGCACTCGGCCGGGCACTCACTGCGGGGACCCTCATGGGGGCGCTCCTCAAGACGAGGCAGCGAACCGCCCTCAGGTTCGAAGGCAACGGTCCCTTGAAGAAGATCGTCGTGGAAGCGGACAGCAATGGTGCGGTACGGGGCTGTGTGGGAGTACCGGAAGTCAATCTCATGACCGCCGATGGGAAGCTGGATGTGGGAAAGGCCTTGGGAAGGGCCGGATTTCTTACCGTAACCAAGGATCTGGGGATGAAGGATCCGTACCGGGGGATGGTACAGCTGCTGAGCGGAGAGATCGCGGAGGATCTGGCCCTCTATCTGACGGAATCGGAGCAAATCCCGTCCGCCGTTGGCTTGGGGGTATTCGTGGAACCGGACAACCGGGTTTCCGCTGCCGGAGGATTTCTCATCCAGTCGCTCCCGCCAAGGGACGAAGCGGTTGTGGATCAGCTGATGGAGCGCATCGGCACGCTTCCGCCCCTTACCCAGCTGCTGCGGGAAGGGAGAAGCCCGGAAGATATTCTGGCCAGCCTGTTCGCCGATATTCCCTACCAAATACTGGAAAAGAGGGCACTGGCGTTCCGGTGCACCTGCAGCAAGGAGAAAATTGAACAGGCCCTTGTCTCCCTGGGCAAGGAAGAGCTTTCCGATATGATTTTGCAGAAAGAAGAAACCGAGGTAACCTGCGAATTCTGCCGCAAGGTCTGGAAACTAACCAAAGGGGACCTTGAACGACTGCGGACCGAGATCGGAACGTAGGGTCACCCCCCTGTGGTTGCCCTTGATTTAGGCAGGCACGGGCTTGCGCGACGAAGCGCTCCAGCGCGCAGGCGGGGGCCTGCCCCTACCTGTAATTTTGAAGGTTGGATCCTCTCTGGCCCCGCTTTACATCATGGCAAGCTGTCGATCAGGATCGCGTTCGGCGACGATGAATCTTCACATAGACCGCGATGATTACGATGCTGCAGAGAAGGACTACCAGTACCGCCTGGTGGGAATAGCGCATGATCAGATCCTGCTTTTCACCGATGAAGTAGCCGATGTAGGTCAGGACCGTGACCCAGATTCCTGCGCCGAGAAGGGTATACAGGGAAAAGCGGAGATGCCCCATGCCCGCCAGTCCGGCAGGCAGGGAGATGAGGTGACGAACCACGGGAAGCAGGCGACCAAGGAAGGTTGAGATCTCTCCGTGACGCAGGAAAAAGTTTTCGACCCGGGTGAATTTTTCCTCGGTAATCCAGACGTATCTGCCGTATTTCAGGAGCAGCGGCCTGCCAAGATGGCGGGCGGCAAAATAATTGACATAGGCGCCCAGGAGGCTGCCGAACGTTCCGCAGAGAATTACAAGACCGATGTTCATCTTCCCTTGATGGGCGAGATAGCCGGCCGGGGGCATCACCAGTTCGCTGGGAACCGGAAAAATGGAACTTTCCATGGCCATCAGAAAAAAGATGCCGGGGTAGCCCATGGCGCCGATGGTGGTAACAAGCCAATCAATAAGTTCGTGCACGGTTAGCCCTCATACGGAATGGAATTTAAGGCAGGCATTCTATCCGGTTTACCGGAAAAAGGCCATAACAAACCTGTCCGTGCAAGGATATTCCATCAGTGAATTTGAACGGATACATCACACGAGGTTGAGAGAGTGAATTTTCTGGAACGACTACATGAACGGGTCCTGGTGGGGGACGGTGCAATCGGCACCATGCTCCATGCCAGGGGCGTTACCGCCGAATCGGGATTCGAGCGGCTCAACCTGACCAGCCCGGACCTGGTGCTGGCCCTGCACGCCGACTACATCGCCGCCGGCGCCCAGCTGATCGAGACCAATACCTTTGCCGCCAATCGCCTGCGTCTTCAGCAACTGGGGCTGGATGACAAGGTGAGACAGATCAACCTGCAGGGCGCCTCTCTCGCACGCAAGGCTGCCGCCGGAAAAGAGGTCTTCGTGGCCGGTTCCATCGGCCCGCTTCCCCGAATCCGGGGAGAAAGCGAAGCCCCTTCCGCCGAAGAGGTTACTGCCCTTTTCCGCGAGCAGGCTTTCGCCCTGGCTGAAGGAGAGGTCGACCTGCTGATCCTGGAGACCTTTGCCGATCTGCAGCAGATGAAACTCGCCCTTGCCGCGGCGCTTGAAACGAATCTTCCGCTCATAACCAGCATGGCCTTCCTCGAGCGCGGTCGAATTTCCGGCGGCATGGGAGCGGAAGCGGTAGCGTTGGAACTGGCCGCCGCGGGCGCCCACTGCATCGGTGCAAACTGCGGGTCCGGAACACTGGAAATGACCCGGAACATTCAACGGATGGCAGCCGTCACCCTCCTCCCCCTTGCCGCATACCCGAACAGCGGTTTTCCGGAATACCTGGACGGCCGGTACATTTATCGCACCACTCCCGAATACTTCGCCGCCAGGGGTCTTGAGACGGCACGGGCCGGGGCAAACCTGGTGGGAGGGTGTTGCGGAACCACCCCCGAGCATATCCGCAGACTGGCCGAGACCCTGCGGGATATGAAACCCGCTGCGCGAACCATCATGCCGACGACGGCCCCTTCCCGTCAGCCAACGATCCCGGCAACCCCTTCGAAATCCGGCTTCCTTGCCAACTGGGGACGGGAAACGGTCATTACCGTGGAACTCGATCCGCCGAAAGGACTCGACTGCAGCCGGGTACTGGAAGGTTGTCGCATTCTGCGAGAGGCCGGAGCCGATGCCATCAACCTCGCCGAAAACCCCCTGTCCCGGGTGCGGATGGGAAATATCGCCCTCGGTGAGTTGATCCAGCGGGAAGTGGGCATTGAAGTAATTGTCCATGTCACCTGTCGCGACCGCAATCTGATCGGATTGCAGTCGGAGCTGATGGGGGCAAGTCTCCTCGGTATCCGCTCGATCCTCGCCGTTACCGGAGATCCGGCCAGCATGGGCGAACAATCCGGCGCATCGTCAGTCTTCGACCTCAACTCTCTCGGGCTGATAGCCCTGCTGCGCGGCCTCAATACCGGTCTGAACGGCGCCGGCAACTCCATAGACCGGGGAACCGGTTTTACCATCGGGGCCGCCTTTAATCCCAATGTCCGGAACATGGAAGCCCAGGTTGCCCGGCTGGAAAAAAAGATCGCCAACGGCGCCCAGTTCGTGCAGACCCAGCCCCTGTTCGACCTGGAAAAGCTCGACACGATGCTGCAACTCACCAGCAGCCTGCCTCTCCCGATCCTGCCGGGTATTCTCCCCCTGGTGAGTGAACGGAATACCGAATTTCTTCATAATGAGGTTCCCGGCATCACCATTCCTGATGAAATCAGGGACAGAATGCGGGGCAAGGGAAAGGAGGAGGGCCTTCGGGAAGGGCTCGCCATCGCCCGGGAATTCATCGATGCGGCCCGAAACCGAGTGGGAGGATTCTACCTCATGCCGCCGTTCGGAAACTACCGCATCGCCGCCGAACTGGTGAAGTACATTAGAAATCCGGCATAAACTACTGCGGAGGGAACAAAACATGCTGCTCAGAATCATGCTGCCGATACTCGCAATTGCCCTGCTTGGTGGCTGTGAAACCATCAAGAAACAGAATATCTCCTGGGAAATGGAGGAGTGTTCCAAGAGCTACAACAAAATGATTCGCTGGCATGAAATGGATACGGCAGGGACCGTTTTCCCGCCGGAAGAACTTCAGGAAGAGTTCACGCGGAAAGTACAGGCAGCGAAGAAGGTCACGGTCACCGACTTCAGGGTCAAGAACTACCAGTGTTCCCCGGAGAAGGGAGAGGCAACGGTTATTGTGGATATCGACTACTACCGGGAGCCGTCGGTAACGGTAAAAACAGTGGAAGATAAACAGGAATGGAGATACGTCCAGGAAAATGAAACAATGCGATGGCGGCTCATGACGCTACCGCCTGATTTTCCGTAGCGGCACTAGGCCCGGCTTCAGGCAGAGTGTTCGTAATAGTAGAGGAAAAGGTTGCTCCCCTCGCCCTTGGCCCGGTACATGGCCGTGTCGGCCTTTTTCAGTAGCGTATCCGGATCCTCCCCGTCAAGGGGGTAAATGCCGATACCGATGCTGACCCCGATGGAAATCGTATGGCCGTCGAGGACAAAGTGTTTTGCAAGATTGTCCACAATCCGCCGGGCGGCAATAGCCGCATCTTCCGGCTCGACAATCTTGGTGAGGATGACGGTAAATTCATCCCCTCCCATACGGGCAACGGAATCGCTGAGTCGCAGGGATTGCGCCAGACGCTCGGAAACTTCCTTGAGAAGAAGGTCGCCGATTGTATGGCCAAAGGAATCGTTGACCTCTTTGAAGCGGTCAAGATCGAGGTACAGGAGGCCGACAAGATGCTCCTGGCGTTTGGCGTTCAGAAATGACTGACCGAGCCTGTCGAAAAAGAGTCTGCGATTGGGAAGGCCGGTGAGGGGATCGAAATTGGCAAGAAATTCCAGGTGCTGCTCAGCCAGCTTGCGCTGAGTGATATCCCGAAAGATGGACTGTACGGCCAATGTGCCGTCAAGGGTAAAGGGGGTTGAAGCAACCTCTACATCAATCTCCCTTCCATCGAGACAGACAAACCTCACTTCCAGCCAGGGACAACTTTCTCCCTTGTCCTCCATGTGCCGAAATCGTTCCAGGACGATCTGGCGGTGGTCGCTGTGAATGAAATCGAAAACCGTCCTGCCAATAAAATCCTCCGCACATTTCCCGGCAAGAATTCTGATTCCCGAAGGGTTCATGAAAAGGAATTTGTAGTCCGAGGTTATGACAATTCCGTCCGGAGACAACTCCACAAGTCTCCGGTATCGTTCCTCACTCTCTCTGACGGCTTCGAATATCCGTTTCTTTTCGTTCACGCGACGCTACCTTTCCGGTATCTTCACGAAAAAACATCAACGGTTCAGGGCATCACCTTCATTTCGGGTCGCAACGGGTGGCACCACAGCATGGGACTCTGCGGTACCACCACGTTGAAACCGTGTAGCATCCCCCAAAAGGGTCTTTCCTCACCCTGCTCTTTTACCGGAGCGGGGTCATTGTCATGATCTTTCGGGCCATCTCGGGATATTTGGCTATAAAACGCAGTTCATCGTCCACCAAAGGCTTCTGGGTGTGCACGTTTGCGTAGCGTACCAGCTCCAGGATATCATTTGCTTCCTGATCGTTGTGGAATTCTATCTCCAGCTGGTCGTACACATTGCGGAACCCTTTGATGCCGCTGTATTCGCCTGCCGTGATCTCGCGGCCGGTATCGATGATTTCCGGCTCGCCCCTGCCCAGCTCCTCGAAATCATATAATTCGTAATTGCGACGATTCTTCAACGCACCGTCAGCATGAATTCCTGATTCATGGGCAAAGGCATTGGCACCGACGCCCACTTGGTTCATGGGAATCGGCACGCCGAAGGCGTAGGAAGCGTACTTGGCAATCTTCCAGGCCTTGGTAAGGTCCACCTGCTCGTCGAGCAGGTATTTTCCAGCCAGCCCGCTGGCTTTTTTCATGGCCAGGATGACCGATACCAGATCCGCGTTGCCGGCCCGCTCTCCCATGGAGTTGATGGCGGTGTTGATGTAGGCATCGACGCCACCGTCAATGGCTGCCTTGGCACCGGCAACGGAACAGGCAACACCAAGCCCCAGGTCGTTGTGGCAGTGCAGTTCGATGGGCATCTTCACTTCTTCGGCAATCATCCGTATCCGGCGATAGATGGTAAACGGGTCATCATAGCCAAGGGTATCGCAGTAGCGGAAGCGGTCAGCACCAGCCTCCTTGGCGCGGAGAGCGAATCGGACCAGATATTCGTCGTCGGTACGGGAGGCATCTTCGGCATTGACCCCGACAATCTCGGCACCGAAACTTTTCGCCAGCTGCACATTTTTCGTCATGATATCAAGGAGATTTGGTACAGCAGGGTTTTCTTCCGGATTTCTGACGATTCGACCGCTGAACTTTCCTTCGGTCATCAGTTGCGAGGTCGAAATGGAGAGATTCACATTTTTCAACTTGCCGCTTTTGAACGATTCCTTGATCTCCTCAGCCCGCATCGGGCACCAGCCACTCAGCTTGATTGGCTGCAGAACGCCCATTGCCGCCAGTTCAAGATTGGCCTCGATATAGTTTTTCTCGTGATGGGTAAAGGGAAAACCGAACTCGCTCTGATGGATCCCCATTTCATTGAGAAGCATGTTGATTATAGTTTTTTCCAGCTTGGCCAAGCCCAGGCGCGAAGTCTGCACCCCGTCCCGATTTGTCACATCAACGATATAAATTTTCGGCATTTTGTGGTTCCTTTCTCGGTTACAGCATAGAATATATTCATAGCAGCCCGTAAGGAGCTGTAAATGAATAACATGGTCAAGATTGCGCTCAGATTTAGGTCAGATTTGACGGAACTGATTGAGCCAAACCGCAGACGTAGCAGGGCTACGTTGAGGATTTGGTGATTGATGTTCTGTCAAAGATGGCCTGAAGATGAGATGCAAGATGCCCATGTAATTTGTTTACAGCTCCTAAGTCACCCACGGAAAAAGGGCACGGTGCGCTTGAATGTATAAGTCTAAAGTCAAATCCCTCTAAAGGCAAGCAAAGAAATTTCAGGGACTTCGGCGATCCTGGAGCTTTTGATCAATGGGTTTGGTTTGTGGAAATACTTCAGAGTGATATACAGAAAATCATCGGCGCAAAAGAAGGATTCTATGGGTATTGGACGGAAAAGCTCGATTCTGCTGGTGGTTCTGCCGACCCTTGTGGCAACAACCACCTAGCAGGTGCAGGGCGGAGTGGTTTGAGCCTATGTGACGGTCTCGCTGGTGCCATTCTCGACCACAGAAATACCAGCCGCAATACTGAGCCGTGAATCCCGCATCACAGGCTGAGTTTATTATTTCAGTGCAGTTCCTCGCCGGTGGTGGTCATTACCAGCTTGCCGTGTTTCACGCCCTTGACACCGATCAGCTCGTCGGCGATCTTCTTCACCTCGCTGGCCTTGCCCCGCACCACCAGCACTTCAAGGCAGTTATGGGCATCCAGGTGCACATGGAGGGAAGAGACAATCTGATCATGGTAGGCATGCTGCTGCTCAGTAAGCTTGTCGGCAAGGTCGTGCACATGGTGATTGTACACCAGGGTAACCGTCCCCACGGTATCCTCGTCACCCTTTTCCCACTTCAGCTCCACCAGCGACGCCCGGATCAGGTCGCGAATCGCCTCCGAGCGGTTCAGGTAACCCTTTTCCTCGATCAGATGGTCAAAGCTCTTCAACAGCTTGTCGTCGATGGAAATGCCGAATCGTATTGTTTCCCCCATGCTTGTCCCCCAGCTACTCTCTATCAGTACGTTAAATAATTCTGCAATCCATGTCTTCAATACTTTATCTAAATCTCCTCCCCTTACGGTAAGGGGGTCGGGAGGGGTTAGCCGCTACAGCATCTTCCGCAAAAACTGCCCGGTATACGACCTCGTCACCGCCGCAACCTCTTCCGGAGTGCCGGTGGCAATCACCTCACCTCCCCGGTCGCCCCCTTCGGGACCCAGGTCGATCAGGTAGTCGGCGGTCTTGATTACGTCCAGGTTGTGCTCGATGATGACGATGGTGTTTCCCGCCTCCACCAGTCGGTCAAGCACCTCCAGCAGCTTGGCGATATCATGGAAATGCAGGCCGGTGGTTGGTTCGTCGAGAATATAGATGGTCCGGCCGGTTGCCCTCTTGGAAAGCTCCTTGGCCAGCTTCACCCGCTGGGCCTCGCCTCCTGAGAGGGTGGTGGCCGACTGGCCCAGCTTGATGTAGCCGAGCCCGACATTCTCCAGGGTTACCAGCTTGTTCCTGATGCGTGGAATGTTTTCCATGAACTCCACCGCCTGGGAGACCGTCATATCGAGAACTTCAGCGATGGATTTTCCCTTGTACTTCACCTCCAGGGTTTCGCGGTTGTAGCGGGCACCCTTGCAGACCTCGCACTGGACATAGACATCCGGCAGAAAATGCATCTCGATCTTGATGATGCCGTCGCCGGAACAGGCCTCACAGCGACCGCCCTTGACGTTGAAGGAGTATCTGCCCGGCTTGTAGCCACGGAGTTTTGATTCCGGCAGTCCGGCGAACAGGTCGCGGATTTCGGTGAAGACCCCGGTATAGGTTGCCGGGTTCGATCGCGGGGTACGGCCGATGGGTGACTGGTCGATATTGATCACCTTGTCCAGTGTTTCCAGCCCTTGGATCTCCCGGACCGCGCCGGCCTTTTCCCTGCTCCGGTACAACCGCTGGGAGAGGACCTTGAACAGGGTATCGATGATCAGCGAAGATTTCCCCGATCCGGACACCCCGGTAACGCAGGTCATGACCCCCAACGGAATTGCCACATCAATATTCTTGAGATTATTCTCCGACGCCCCGACGATGCGGAGGAAGCGTTCCACCTCCCGCCGTTTCCTGGGAACCGGGATGAGCAGTTCACCGGACAGGTAGCGGCCGGTGAGGGAATGGGGATTGGCCATCACCTCGGCCGGTGTTCCCTGGGCCACCACCTCGCCGCCATGCACCCCGGCCCCCGGTCCCATGTCGATCACATGATCCGCCTCGAGGATGGTTTCCTCATCATGCTCAACCACCAGGACGGTATTTCCCAGGTCGCGCAGGCGCATCAGGGTTTTCAGCAGGCGGACGTTGTCTCGTTGGTGGAGACCGATGGAGGGCTCATCGAGGATATAGAGCACCCCGACGAGACTGGAGCCGATCTGGGTGGCCAGCCTGATCCGCTGCCCCTCGCCCCCTGACAGGGTCCCTGACGAGCGGTCGAGGGAGAGATACTCGAGCCCCACGTTCACCAGAAAATTGAGCCGCTCGCGGAGCTCCTTGAGAATCCGCCGGGCAATCTCGGTTTCCTTTTCCGACAGAGTCAGAGCCTCGAAGAACACAAGGGCATCGGCGATGGATAGGGCCGATATCTCGCAGATGTTCCGGCCCCCGATCCGGACAAAGAGGGCCTCCTTTTTCAGACGGGCTCCCTGGCAGGTGGGACAGGGCATGACATTCATGTACTTTTCCAGATCCTCCCGCACCTGTTCCGAATCGGTTTCCCGGTAGCGGCGCTCCAGATTGTTGAGTACCCCTTCGAATTCCTTGTAGTAGGTATGGCGACGGCCGCCGTCCTCCTCCCACCAGAACTCCACCTTTTCCCCTCCGGAGCCGTAGAGAATGATGCGTCGGGCCTCTTCGGAAAGCTTGGAAAAGGGCGTGCGGATATCAAAGGAATAGGCCTTGGCCAAGGCCTCCAGAATCTGGTGGAACCAGCCGGACAACCGCTTTTCCCACGGTGCGATCGCCCCTTCCCGCGGCGACAGCTCCGGATTGGGCACCACCAGCTCAGGGTCGAAATACATCCGCGTACCGAGTCCGGTACATTCGGGACAGGCACCGTACGGGTTGTTGAAGGAGAACATTCGCGGGGTCATCTCCGGATAGGAAATGCCGCAATCGATGCAGGCCAGAGACTCGGAAAACAGCATCGTTTCACCGTCGACGATCTGCACCTTGGCAATACCCTCCGCATGGTGAAGCGCGGTCTCCAGGGAATCGGCCAGACGGCGCTGAATTCCTTCCTTGACGATCAGGCGGTCCACGACGATATCGATATCATGCTTTTTCTTCTTGTCGAGGGTCAGCTCTTCGGCAAGGTCATGGGGCTGGCCGTCGACAATCACCCGGACAAAGCCCTCTTTACGGAGTTGGAGCAGTTCTTTCCGGTATTCTCCTTTGCGGCCGCGAATCAGGGGCGAAAGAAGAGAAATTTTCGTCCCCTCCGGCAGGGCCATGATCTGGTCCACCATCTGCGATACGGTCTGGGAAGCGATTTCCTTGCCGCAGCTGTAGCAATAGGGATGCCCGACCCGGGCAAACAGGAGGCGCAGGTAATCGTGGATCTCCGTGACCGTGCCGACGGTGGAGCGGGGGTTCTTGCTGGTGGTCTTCTGTTCGATGGAAATTGCCGGGGAAAGACCTTCGATGGATTCCACATCCGGCTTTTCCATCTGCTCCAGAAACTGCCGCGCATAGGACGACAGGGACTCCACATAGCGGCGCTGTCCCTCGGCATAGATGGTATCGAAGGCCAGAGTGGATTTGCCCGATCCGGAAATGCCGGTGATAACCACCAGCCTGTCGCGGGGAATCTCCACGTCGATGCATTTCAGATTATGCTCGCAGGCCCCTTTTATGATGATCTTGTCGTGTGCCATGGGTGTATTCTATTCCTTGCCTTTGAACCTTGTGCAGGCACTGTAGGGGCGGCCCCCCGTGGCCGCCCGCCGTCGAGCGATCACCGGCATCGCTGCATCCGTCGAAAAGGGCAGGCACGGGGGCCCGCCCCTACAGGTATTATCCGCCGTCCCCGCCGAGGGAATGGAGCGGCTCGCTCCCGCTATCCGGATCAGAGGCCCGCTATTTCCCGCCCCGCCCGGAGGAGTTCCTCGACCGCCGCGGGTGTGCCCGCCTCGCTGTAGAGACGGAGTACCGGCTCGGTCCCGGACGGTCTGATAAGCAGCCAGGAGCCGTCCGCAAAAATATACTTGAAGCCGTCACGGAAGTTTTCCCTCGTCACCGGACGGGAAGCGATGGTATGGACGCCGCTGGTCCGGAGTTTGCCGATCAGTCGTTCCTTGCGGTCGTTATCGATGGCAAGATCGATCCGGCGGTAGTAGAAGTAGCCGATCTCGTCCATGGTATCGTTGAGGAGCTGCCGCAGTCCCTTGCCGGACACGGCCATGGCCTCCAGCAGCAGGAGACCGAGGAGGATGCCGTCACGCTCCGGGATATGGCCCTTTACCCCGAGACCGCCCGATTCCTCGCCACCCATGAGGATGTCGTGATCGAGCATCAGTTCGCAGATATGCTTGAAGCCGATGGGCGTTTCGAACAGCTCCAGGCCGTATTTCTCGCAGAGGAGATCCACCATCCGGGTAGTGGAAACGGTTTTCGCCACCGCCCCCCGCATCCCCCGATGTTCCAGGAGGTGGCGGAGGATCACGGTAAAAATCATGTGCGACGAAAAGAACTCCCCGTTCTCGTCCACCGCACCGATCCGGTCGGCATCCCCGTCCAGGGCAAGGCCCGCTCTGAAAGTGCCGGCCTTCACCAGTGCGGACAGTTCCGTCAGATTCTCGGGCGTCGGCTCGGGCGGGACACCACCGAAACCGGGATTCTCCGCGGTATGAAGCTCCACCACTCCCGGTATCAGCTGCGGGAAGAATCCGGCTCCTGCTCCGTACATCGGGTCCACCGCCACCGGTATGGCGGCTGCACGGATTCGATCAAGGTCGACATAGCGGGACAGTTGCCGCCGATAGGCCTCGCCGGCATCAAAGATTTTCACCCGTCCGGTGGCGAGTGCCTCGGCCAAGGGTAGCTGGAGCACCTCGCGCCCTCGCGCGATGTTTCCCGCCACGATCTCCTCCACCGCTTTGGTCGTGGAAGGCCGGGCCGAACCGCCAAAATTCTCCTTGATCTTGAAGCCGTTGTATTCGGGCGGATTGTGACTGGCGGTGATCATGATTCCACCGCCCGCGCCCGATTCATGGACTGCCCAGGAAACCGCCGGGGTCGGCGTATAACGGTCGGTGAGCCGGACCTGTATGCCGTTCCCCGCTGCAACCTCGGCCACCCGCTCGGCAAATCGACGTGAAAGGAAACGCCTGTCGTAGCCGATTACCAGTCCCGCATCAGCCAAGCCCTGTGCTATGAAATAATCCATGGTCGCCTGAGCAACAATGGAGAGATTTTCAAAGGTAAACTCGCGGGCGATAACACCCCGCCATCCGTCAGTGCCAAACCTTATTTGCATGAATCACCCTTTCCTGAGCGAAATGAAGTTGAACTGCTGTTTACTTCGGACCACTCACACCATGGCAATAATGAAACACGGCCCTGACCATGAATTTTCAACCATGGAGGGCCGTGTTGTCAATGCATTTGATTCCAGTTTTCAAAAGGGCAGGTCAGAGACCGGGAAGTATCCCCCGGAGAACCTTTTCCACCGCCGCGTATTCCATCTCGATCCGGCGATAGTGAATCGCGGCATCGTCAAGATTCCAATCGTCAATTTTCTCTTCCAGTTCACGGCAGAGTTCGGAAAGCTGAAGGGCACCGACCACGGCGCAGGACGATTTGAGACTATGGGCGGTTTTCTGAATGCCTATCCCGTCACCCTTGACAACCAGATCGTGCAGGGTCTGCAGGAGATTGGGTGTCTGGCTCAGGAATAACCCTGCCACCCTGTTCAGCACATTCGGTGAAGTGTCGCTACTGAGGGAGGCAATGCTTTCCAGGGTAACGGCATCTACGGCTGAGCCACTGCGAGGCACCTGAGGCAGGAAGTGACCCTCCGGAGACCCCGGATTCACGGCGCTTGTTCCGTCATTCAGCGTATCGCCGCGTCCTGTCGGCAGCCATCGATCCAGCATCTCCCGCATCGCCTCCATGGTAAAAGGTTTGGAAAGATAATCATCCATCCCCTTTTCCAGACACTGTTCCCGATCTCCTTCCATCACCCGGGCAGTCAGGGCGATGATCGTGCTGTGCACTCCTTTTTCCTGATCGAGCACACGGATACGGCGGGTTGCCTCAATACCATCCATCACCGGCATCTGGAAATCCATCAGTATCAGGTCATAGGAATTTCTGAACAACGCCTCCACGGCCTCCTGACCGTTCGAAACGATATCAACCCGGTAGCCGAGGTAGCTGATAATCTCGGCGCATACCTCCTGGTTTACCATGTTGTCTTCGGCCAGAAGGATCCGGCCCAGTGCCTGCTGCCCGCTCTCTCCCGGAACCGCCGGTCCCTGGTTCGCTTTGTCAGGTTCTTCGCTGGGAGTTATGTCGGACACGGTAATGTCGGACAACGTCCGGAGAGGAACGGTGATCCGGAAAACGGACCCCCTGCCCGGCTCGCTTTCAACACTGAGGTCCCCGTCCATCATTTCCACAAGCTGTCTGGCAATGGTCAACCCCAGGCCGGTGCCGCCAAACTTCCGGGTGGTTGAGCCGTCACCCTGGGAAAAGCACTCGAAAATCTGTCGCAAAGAGTCCGGCGAAATACCGATCCCCGTATCCCGTACGTCAAGTACGACATTCGCATATTCGCCTTCGTTGCCATTCGTTGAGACACAGACCGAGACGCCCCCCTGTTCGGTGAACTTGACGGCATTGCCCACAAGATTGACCAGAATCTGGCGCAGCCGTCCCGGGTCGCCCTCAACTTGAACCGGAACATTCGGCTCCAGCTTCAGCTGGAGGGAAATCGCTTTTTTCCTGGCCTGTTCAGAAAAAAGTTCGACGCCATCCTGGACGGTTTTGAGCAGATCGAAGGAGATTGTATCCAGCTCGAGCTTTCCTGCCTCAATTTTCGAGAAATCCAGAATATCATTGATAACGCCGAGTAAAGATTCGGCGGAACGGTAGGACGATTCGGCGAACTTCCGCTGTTTCTCCGTCAATTTCGTATGGATGAGAAGCTCCGTCATTCCCAGAACGCCATTCATGGGGGTACGGATTTCGTGACTCATGTTGGCGAGGAACTGCGATTTGGCCTTGTTTGCCGCCTCGGCCGCATCCTTGGCTTTTCTCAAATCGATGAGCATGTCACTGAGCTTCGCGTTTGTCCGGGACAGCTCCGCGGTACGTGCCAGAACTTTTTCTTCCAGCTCTTCATTGTAGCGCTCCAGCTTTTCATCCCGCTCTTTAATCTGTCCGAGCATCTCGTTAAACCCGTCCAGTAAAATCCCGATCTCATCGGTACTCTCCTTTTCAACCCGGAGAGAGTAATCTTTGGCAGCTGAAACGGATTTCATGACTCCGGCAAGCTGCAGAATCGGTCCCGAGATTACCTTCTGGAGTTTTCTCGAAACGAAGTAGGCAACCAGCGAAGCACCGAGCATGATTGCAATCACTATGACCACAAACCAGAGCAGGCGAATCAGCATCACCTTCGCATCGTATAAGACGACAACCGTACCGATCTTTCGTCCATCAACCACAATCGGGCCAATCACCTCGTAATCGCCGTCAAGATCCCAGAAAGAACCCGCGGAGGAGCCCAGGCGTGCAAGATCGGACTCTGAGAGCCGCAACTTCGTGCTGCCGTCCGGCATCGCGGCATGGCACAGCATGCCACAGCTTTCCGTGCGCCAGGAATCGGAAACGGCCCCGTTCAGCGCCAAGCGCTTTTTGTGCACTTCCTCGGAAATGTAGGAGGTAAAGAGATCGCCATCGTCGGTAAAAAGAAATGCGGCAAGGATGTTGGGCTTCAAGGAGAGTGTTTCCAGGGTTTCCGCGGCAGACTCCCGGTCCCCGAACAGCAGGGCGGCAGAGACATTCTTTCCGACAATTTCCGCCAGGGAACTCAGTTCCTGTTTGGTATTGGAGTGAAAGGTAATCAGTTCATTGACGGAAAAGGCCAGCGAAGCAACCAGGAGCACGACACCGCTGGTAAGCATGAGAATCGCCATTAGCTTGTTTTTGATGGACAAATTTCGAAAACTATCCTTCAGTGCCATTGTATTCTCCAAAAGGGTCCCCCACGTACGTTGCAGGAAACTTTTCCAGACGTGCATGCCGTCAGAATTTTAGCGCTGGGTAGTACGGAAAATGGCGGATTGCGGAAGCTCTCATGGAAACGTGATTACTCTCTGGACGTGTAGTGGATCAGTCGTTCCATCAAACAGACCCCGTAGGTGCCAAATTAAAACAACCAGGTAGCCTTCACCCGGAAATTCCTGCCATCCTGTTCAATGCTGTTCTGAAGGTGCTCACCGCCGGCCGGCACGGAATATCCGCTATTGAACAGATTGTAGATACTCGCCGACAGTTCCAGGTTTTCCAGCAGATTGCGGCTGAAGAGCGTAACATTGGTGACGAAGAAGTCACGGGTCATGGCGCCGGAAAGGGTGGATTTTCTGCTGGTATACTGCTCTTCCACGCCAAGGAACACCTTATCACGGTAGAGGGGCGCCAGCAAATTGAGTTTTACCAAATGGCGCGCCGAGTTGGGCAGACGATCCCCGGCCATGAGATCCTTTGTATCCTGAAAGCTGTAACTGATCCTGCCGTTCAGACCGCTATCCCACTTCTTGACCAGCTCCAGCTCCACGCCCTTCAGTTCCGCCTTGCCGATATTCCTGAAGACCAGCAGATCATCAGCCGGATCGTTAACAAGGGTGATCAGGTTTCTGATCAAAGTATAGTAGCCGGACACCGTCCCGCGGAAATGTTTGCCAAGATTCTGCTCCAGAATCAGTTCATAGTTTGTGCTCGATTCTTCATGCAGGTCCGGATCCGTTTTCTGGGTGGCACCATCGCGGTAGTAGAGTTCGTAGCCGCTCGGCGGGCGGAAGGCGGTACCGAACAGGAACTTGACGGTGGTTCGGGCAAGCGGCGAATAGATCAGGGCAACGCGGGGATTTACCGTGCCGCCGAAGGTTTCAAAATAATCGTAGCGGATTCCGCCGGTAAGAATCAGGTTGTCAAAGATATGGTACTCGTCCTGAAGATAAAAGCCGACATTCCAGGTGGATCGCCGGTCATCCAGATTCATCCCCACATCAAAATTTTGCTGGTCCAGGCGCAGGGCGTCCCGGAATTCGATGCCTCCGATCAGCCGGTGCTTGTTCATCAGTTCCTTGCTGGCCTGGATTTCGCCCATGAGCCAGGAGCTGCGAACTTTGTCGACGTTGTCGATCAGCAGCGGCGGGTCGCCCGGATCGGCCCAATCATAGATATAGCGGCCATCGTAATCGTACTGATTCCAGGAAAAGCGGGTCATCAGGTCTGCGCCGTTTTCAAAGGAATGCAGGTATTTCAGGTCTACGAACAGGCTGGTGTCGGTGGATTCGGTGCCGGGATTGTTGAAAACCGTTCCCCAGGGAGCCGTGGGCAGAGCCTTGTCCCTCTTCACATAGCCCGCTTCCAGCGTCAGGTCCCGATATGCCAGCTTGAGGAAGGCGTTGCCGGATTGCTCCCGGTCGCAGCCCCGTGCCCAGCCGAAGTTGCCGGCAGGTGAAGCGAATTCCTGATAGAAGAGGTCCTGGCCGCGGCTGTGGAAGAAAGTGCCGGACAGCAGCATTTCCGTTGTGCCGCCAAACCGCGAGCCATAGCTCGCGCGCCCCCGGTAGCCGTCAAAGCTGCCCGCTTCTCCCGACACCTCAAAGCCGTCCAGGTCTCTACCCCGCCTGGTGACAATGTTTATCACTGCAATCACCGCGTTGGCGCCATACAGAGTGTGGCCCGGTCCGCGGATGATCTCGACCCGCTCAATGAGGTCGATATCCACCACCAGCTCATTGCCGATCAACACTGAATTGTAAACGGGATCATTCTGACGGATACCGTCCACCATGAGCAGCACCCGGGTTCCGTAATCTCCGGGCAGCCCGAAGCCCCTGATACCGGCATACTGGTAATTTCGGTCATTGGTCACGGAAAAACCGGGGACACTTTGCAGGATATCCGCCAGGTTCCGGTAGCCGAATTTTTTGATTTGATCCGCGGTAACAATGCTCACCGAGGCCGGAGCCTCGCTGACCGGCTGTTCATAGCGCGATGCCCCGGAAACCGTTTCAACCTCGATTTCCATCAGTTCTTCGATCGATAAGGTGGTCAGATCCGGTGGTTCAGGTTCCGGTAGGCCGTCGGGTTCGGCGTGGGACACCGCGACCAGCAGGAACACAAGGAAAAAGAGAGAAAATAGCATCAATCCCGGTACACAACGCTGCACCGAGCGTAAGCGCAGCAACAGCGCCAGGAAGGAACGAATACGTCCGCAACAGAGGAGATATTTCGTCATTCGAACACCCCCTGTGCCAATTTCAGCAAATTGGAACTGATCTGCAAGCCGTCACGTTGCGCCGCAGCCAAATTGATTTCAAAGCCGACCCGTTTGTGCAGCAGAAGCAGATTGATCATCACCCCTGAACGGCCGAAATCCTTTGTATCTCCGACCGTAAGGATGGAATTACCCCTGAGAGTCTTCAGAATGCGGGGTAGAACCCGCTTTTCCGAGGCACTGATGAAAAGGATGGCAGCCTCTCGGGCATCCTCAGGATCTTCATACCTTCTGACAACCACTCGCCTTCCTCTGACCGTTTTCCCCGCCAGGGAATCAAGGGCACTGCCGAAAGTATCCCGACCGAGAATACCGATGGTGAAGGTATCCTCGACAAGGGCTCCGGCCGGCCACTCGACAAATCTGGCGAAATTCAGGAGAAATGCCGCTTTTACCTGGAATTCTTCGGCGTGAAGAGGCTCGGCGCAGAGCTCACGGGGATTGGCAAAGGAAAGGCAAAGAGTGAGGACGAGCAGAAGCAGACCGGAGAGGCGCATTTTTTTCCGCATACCTGACGAGCAATGCAGGTCTCCCGAAGAATCGGAATCCCGGTCGATCGCAGCTGTCCGGATCAGAAATACCATGGTATGCTCCGTATACCTGTCGTTCCACGTCGGTGGGTACGATGGGTATAAACTTGAATAATCGGGAAGATACAGGATCTCCTCGTCGCTCAAGGGAAGAGACACTATACTGTATATCGGTGCCTTTCGTCAAAACTTGAATGTATCGGCGATATTTCCGGAAGCTTGACCGGCCGACCCACATGACTTATAAAGGAAAGGTGCCGTTTTTACGCCAATCGGAGCGCTGTGCCCCATTTCCAGGAGGATGCACCATGAAAAGATCATTCTTCCCGCTGCTCGCCACGTTCGCCATCAGTACCGCCCTGCTGCTTGCTCTCCCGTTCGCTGCTTCAGCCGCTGACTCGGGAACAACCACACTATCCACCCGCAACGACCAAACCGACATGGCCCTGACCGTCTATAACGACAATCTCGGCCTGGTCAAGGACCAGCGGGAGATCACCTTGCGAAAGGGTAGCGGAGAGCTCCGCTTCATGGATGTTGCCTCGGGGATCATTCCGGCCAGCGTCTCCATCACGAGCCTTTCCGACTCCGGCAGCTTCCGCATCCTGGAACAGAACTACGAGTATGACCTCCTCAACCCCCAGAAGCTGCTGGACAAATATGTGGGGAAGGAGGTACAGCTCTACCAGAAAAATCCCTACACGGAGCGGGAAGAGATCGTCACCGCTACGCTCCTTTCCAATAACGGTGCTCCCATCTTCCGAATCGGTGATGGCATCACCTATGGTCACCCCGGCAGGATCATTCTTCCCGGAGTTCCGGAAAACCTCATCTCGCAGCCTACCCTGGTATGGCTGGTGGCCAGCGATCGGGCAACGACCCGGAAGATCGAGGCATCGTACCTTACCAGCGGGATTTCCTGGCGGGCGGATTACGTCCTTACCTTGAACGAGAAGGACACCCAGGCCGACCTGGCCGGCTGGGTTACCATTGATAACAAGAGCGGCGCCAGCTACCGCGACGCACGGCTGAAGCTTGTTGCGGGGGATGTGAACCGGGTCCGGGAAGCCAGCCCCTACCAGGACAGGATGCTGAAAACGGCCATGGCCGAGGCCGCCCCCCAGTTTCGTGAAGAGGAGTTTTTCGAATACCATATCTATACCCTGGAGCGACCATCCACCATCAAGGACAACCAGACCAAGCAGATCCGCCTGCTCAAGGCCGCGGCAGTCCCGGTGAAAAAAGAGCTTCTGTTCAAAGGCGAACGCCGGTATTTCTATGCCCCATACGGGGAGCAGGACACCAACCTCAAGGTGGGAGTGTTCCTCGAAATCGAGAACCGGAAATCGGGCAGTCTGGGCATTCCTCTGCCCAAGGGGACCGTCCGCGTTTACAAGCAAGACCGCGACGGCAGTCTGCAGTTCGCCGGCGAAGACGCCATCGACCACACCCCAAAGGACGAAAAACTGCGGGTGAAACTGGGCGATGCATTCGACGTGGTGGCAAGCAGAAAGCAGACCGACTGGAAGAAAACTGCCTCCGACAGCTACGAAGC
>Ga0351907_1071_pt1 | contig 28001 bp, 29 predicted proteins | sample BONcelHT113001E6_FD_206861 | JGI IMG/M metagenome (GOLD analysis project Ga0351907, IMG submission 206861) | Enriched cells from coal bed in the Powder River Basin, Montana, United States - BONCAT cells T11 rep1 HSBNCT.T11.300.1.E6 ... | reverse complement strand
AATGAATTACAGGAACGATTCGACATTGTGGTAATCGAAGGGGCAGGCAGCCCGGCGGAAGTCAATTTAAAAGCCAATGACATTGTGAATATGCGGATCGCCCTGATGGTTCAGGCCCCGGTTTTTTTGATCGCCGATATTGATCGGGGCGGCTGGATCTTTGATGAATTCCATTGATCACTCACATCCTTTTTGATAATCCAGAACAATCTGGCCCACCAATTCGTCATATGACCAGAAAACATTTTTTTGCAACAGTGGAGGCCGGAGAATCAGCACAATCGCCAGACCCAGTTCCATAGCAGCAGCAATTTTGGCATCCGTTCCGCCAACATAACCACTGTCCTTGGTCACCATCACCTCTGCTTTATATTCTTCGAACAGAGCCCTATTCAATGCCTGCGAAAAAGGTCCCTGCAACGCAACAATATCGGCTGGTGAAAAACCATTGGCCATACAGGAAGTAATGATTTCCGGTTGTGGCAGAACCCGGGCGATCAGACGGCAGTCGGTGCCTTTGGCCGCCTTCCTGAAGCAAGAAAGCGTATGGCTTCCGGTAGTCAGAAAGATGGTTTTCCCTAGCGTCGTGGATAACTGCGCGGCAGATTCCATGCCATCCGCCAGATACAGCCGGCCGTATTTCGGCAGCTGCGAACTCTGCCGTTCATACCGCAGGCAAGGAATTCCCGCTGTCTCGGCAACATGGGCCGCATTTCTGGAAACCTTGACTGCAAAAGGATGTGTGGCATCGATAATCAGGCGCACTCCTTTGACCGATACGAACCGGGCCAGTTCTTCTTCATTCATCGGCGCTGCCTGAACCGCAACTCCGGATTGTTCGGCCAGCTCGCGCCCATATTCACTTACGACCGATGCGATAACATCATATCCTTCGGTCTGGAGTCTGGCAGCAATATCACGTCCGTCCAGAGTTCCTGCCAACACCAGAATCACAACGCATAACCTCGGGGAGTTATCATGAATCTTCCGCTCTGAAAAGTCTGGCTGTTGCCAATGATGACGGTGGTAAACATGTCAATTTTTTCCTCAGTAAAACGATCCAGGGTCGTGATGACCACATCCTGGTCAGGCCGGGAAACTGATCGGACAACTCCTACAGGGGTCTTAGCCGACCGGTGACGCAAAACAATTTCACGGACTTTTTCAATCTGTTCAGTTCGTCGAATGCTTTTGGGATTATAAATTGCAATCACAAAATCAGCTTCCGCGGCAGCCTTGACCCGTTTTTCAATCAATTCCCAAGGGGTCATCAAATCACTCATGCTGACAACAGCGAAATCATGCATCAGCGGAGCACCCAAAACAGCCGCAGCCGATCCGACCGCACTGACACCGGGGATGATCCTGACTTGGGGTTGCATGACTTCAGGCAGCTTGGACACAATTTCGAGAACCAATCCAGCCATGCCATAGATTCCCGGATCCCCACTTGATATCACTACAACCCGCTTTCCAGCCATTGCCTGTTCAACAGCCGCTTCGCAGCGGTCCACTTCCTGCATCATTCCGGATCCGATCACTTCTTTAGCCGCAATTAAGTTCGTTACCAACTCAAGATAAGTATGATAGCCGGCAATAATTTCAGCCTGCTCCAAAGCCTGCCGAGCTTCGAGGGTCAATCCGGGTTCATGGCCGGGTCCGATTCCCACCACCGAAACTTGACCTCGGCAATTGCCACCGTGACCTTGGGATATACCGTCTTGGGCAACAACAGGCTGGCAGCCCGTCCGCCCAGTAGTGCCGATGCTTCGCATACATTTCCCACTCCTATTTCTTCTTGCACGAATTCTGACACATCCAGTCGATAGACCTCGATAACTTCCAACAACTGTTCATTAGTATAAAATTTGACTGGAATCTCGAGTTGCTGAACCGCAGCCAACAGGCCAATTTCATCCTGCTTGGCAACGCTGGAGTTTACGATGGCTATGCTATATAGGCTCCGGCCAATTTTATGGCAGGCATCATTGATCGCCGCCATGATCTCGCTGCTTGTCGCATCCCGTCGGCAACCGACGCCTACGGAAAGTGTAGTCGGCCGCAAATATATGTGCAATTTGGGCAGATACAATTCCTTGTCGGTGATAACAACGGCAGCGTCATAACAGTCGCCTTCCTGCAATTGCTGCATATCCAACAGCTCAATGCCATATTCGGTTGCAATGCGGGTATATCGTGAAGCCTGGGCCAGTTCCTGATCGATGAAAAAAGGAACCTTTTCACCGGCCACAATCGCAGCATTGATTGATTTCAAGTCTTCAAACGGTTCGATTGCCAACTCCATCTTGACTGCCAATACATCCGGCGCCGGCAAGTGGGCCACATCTGTCGCCGTAGTGATCACCGGTCGCGCTCCGACTACCGCCGCTACTCTTTCGGTCAACTCGTTCGCTCCGCCAATATGTCCGGCCAACAAACTGATGGCATGGATTCCGGCATCATCCATGACCACTACCGCCGGATCTGATCGCTTATCCTTGATCAGAGGAGCAACAACCCTGACCACGATTCCAGTTGCCATAATAAAAATCAGGCCATCATACTTGTTAAAAATATCGGTGACCAACTCGCCCAAGTTTTCAAACGGAATCGTAGGTTCCGGCAACCCGCCGCGGGCCCGGGAGTAAAGGTCGACCTTGTTGCCAAAATCATCCCGTAAACGGGCCGCCAATTGAGCCCCCTTCAGGGTGACTGACATTACAGCAATTTTCACGATTTTGCCTCCCGAAACATGTGACCGAACTCAGGCGCGTACAACCTCGACGGTTCAAACTCCCGTTCCAGCACGTTTCCCACGATTACCATCGCCGTGCGGCTTACTCCGGCAGCCGACAACTGCTCGGCAATAGTTGTCAAGGTTCCCTTGAAAACCCGCTCTTCGGGCCAAGACGCTTTCTCCACCACCGCGACCGGTGTATCGGCGGAATATCCCCCATCGATCAATTCCCGGACCAAATCGCCAAACATGTGGACACTCAAAAAAATGCACATCGTCGCCTGATGACTTGCCAGACTGCGGATCTGTTCCTTTTCCGGCACTGGTGTCCGACCTTCCATCCGGGTAATGATTACAGTCTGAGAAACTCCGGGCAAAGTATATTCCTGTCCCAGACTTGCTGCCGCAGCCAAAAATGAACTGACCCCGGGAATAACTTCCCATCGGATCGCCAGCCTGTTCAGTAAATCAATCTGTTCCTGAATTGCGCCATAAATACTGGGATCTCCGGTATGCAGGCGTACCACCATTTTCTGTTCGTCAACGGCTGCTTTCATCACCGCGACAACTTCGTCGAGTGTCATCGAAGCGCTGTTGTGAATTTCACAACTCGGCCCTGTAAACTCCAGCAATGCGGGATTCACCAGGGACCCGGCATAAATCACCACCTTGGCATCCATCAACAGTTGCTTGCCCTTCACCGTGATCAGCTCCGGATTTCCCGGGCCAGCCCCGACAAAATAAACCTGAACCTGACTCATCAAAATCCTCCTTTGCGGCATATCACCGCATACACCGCATTTAAAGATCGGAACATATGCCGCCCAGCAACAGGTTCAATCCGGGTGATCTGAAGACCGCAGGCCTCAACCTCAAATCCTTCGCGTCCTGTCATAAACTGCAACGCATCATGAAGCGTTTCCACCAGTACAGCTGTAATAATCAATCGACCGCCGGCCCGCAGACGCGTTGTCGCTTCCTGAAGAATCTCCAATAGATTTCCCCCGCTGCCGCCGACAAATACCACATCGGGATCAGGCAGACCAACTAACGCAGCCGGGGCTTTTTCCTGAATCACTTTAATATTGGGCACATTAAACCGTTCAGCATTTTGGCGAACCAATCCGCAGGCTTCCGTCTCGCCATCCATGGCGAAAACTTTTCCCTGCGGGGCCCGCAGCGCCGATTCGACTGAAAGCGACCCGGTCCCGGCGCCGATATCCCAAACGATATCCGCCGGCTGGATCATCGCCTGCGCCATAATATACACCCGGACCTCCTGCTTGGTCATCGGCACGTCGCCCCGCAAAAACTGTTCGTCGGGAATCGCCGGTAAAATATTCATTCCATCACCACCATCACACAACTGTCAAAACCCAAAACTTGCCTGGCCTGTTCCAATGTTGTCGGCAAAATCGTCTCGTCTTCATAGGAAAGATTCCGACATAACCAGACCCGCGTATTCGCCGGCCAGCCCTGTTCCGTCAACCAGACTGCGATTCGGGCCGGATGATTCTTGCCATCCGTAAGAAAGGACAAGACTCTACCCTTCCCGTATTCTAATTGCGCCCGATCAGGACTCCGACCATGAGCGCTGAGCAAGGTTGCCTGCTGCCAGGGCGTGCCAATTCGGGCAAAAGCCAGCTGAAACGAACTGATTCCGGGAATCACCCGCAGATTCGCCAGGGGAAATTCATGGCGAAAAGTTTCCAGCAGACTGAAATAGCCTGGATCCCCCGACACCATGACGACAACGTCCCTGACCCGCAATTCCCGCCGGACCGTATTCAGTAATCCGCCAATATCGGCATCGACTTTATATACCTGCTGATGCGGCTTGGCATAAGTCTTCAGGGCGCGGCTTCCGCCAACCAGAAAACTCGCCGCTTCGATCAGCCGTAGTGCTTCCGGCAGTATGTAATCGGGAGATCCCGGCCCGATTCCGACCACCGTCAATTGATGTTCCAAGCCAGACTTCCTCCGATCCGCCGGGCGGAATCATCCAGCCCCAGCAATTCTCCCTTCATCGATACGATAGCCGTCCCCACGGCCAGATCTTCAAACACGAATCGTTGCGCCCGAATGCTGGCCCGCCGGGCCAGAACCGAATAAACCGGCTCCAGCGAATAAACCTGCAAGATTGGGATTGCCGCCTCGGTGGTAGTGCATTCCAGAACAGCCCGCACTGCGGCCTGCGGCGCCCCCTCGGCCGCCATATAGGCAGCCAGGGTTTCCATCCGCGCGTCCGCCATCCGGTTATGAGTATGAAAAACGCCACCGGCCACTTTCACCAATTTCCCCAGATGGCCAAACAACAAAACGTCCTTAATGCCGAATTCTACTGCTGATTCCAGCATATAGCCGATAAAATTGCTGGTTTGCACTACCGCAACCGCAGGAAGTCCGTAACGATGAACCGCGAAATCCTGGCCGATTTTGCCGGGAACCATCACGATCGAATCGAAGCCCAGAGCCTTGGCAACACTGATTTGCGGTTTCAGCGAACTCTTAAAAGCTTCCTCCGACATCGGTTCGACAATGCCGGTAGTCCCAATGATCGAAAGCCCACCCACGATTCCCAGTGTCGGATTCAAGGTCCGACGGGCCAATTTTTCTCCCCCGGGAATCGAAATTGTGACCCTGGCGCCGGCATTTTCCGGCAATAACGGACGAATAGCAGCTTCGATCATCTGCCGCGGCACCGGATTGATCGCCGGCTCCCCGACAGAAATCTGCAACCCTGGCAAAGTGACCTTGCCAATGCCTTCCCCGGCGACAAATGTGATTTGCGGTTGCTGCAAAGTCAATCGAACTTCAGCCCAAATGCTGACACCATCTGTAATATCCGGATCATCGCCGGCATCCTTGATCACGCAGGCACGTCCCCCGTCAGCAAAGCCTTCGGCTGAATAAATCGGAACCAGAAGTCGGTTTCCACCCGGTGTCGTTAACTCAACGCACGGCGGCATCAAACCCTGCATGGCCAGCAATGCGGCCCTCGCCGCCGCGGCGGCGCAGCTTCCACTGGTGATTCCCGACTTCAGTTTCAACTCCGACAAAAAAGATACCCCCTGCAAGCAAGGGGTATCACAAACAATATAGCAAAAATATTATTCATTCTACCCACCTGCCTATCTCTCGTAGGTCGTAACGGCGTGTGTTGGAACTGGCAGGTCTCCTGACTCCGGTTCATCGCGCCGCCCGGCCTTCCCAGGTTTCCCCAGTGGCATAACAATGTAGCAGCTCTCCCCGTTACAGTGGCGGGACCGCGCCGGGTTCTCACCGGGCTTCCCTATTAAGCAATAGCACCTGTTCCCTCAACAATATAAAATTGGGGATTATTTACGCGCTTTATTTTACCCTGATTTTGAATAAATGGCAATGCTCTGGCAGCAATAGACAGGGATTATTTCTGTCTGGCCAAGTCACCTGCAGCAGGCGTAAAAAATCTCGCCAACTTTATCCATATCTTCCTGGGTATAGCGACCGTCACAGTGAAGTGACAACATTCTTGCCGATAAATTGCACGAACGCTCATCCGTCCACCAAAAGAGCTTGCAATCAAGCGGCCAAATTACCGCCGGGAAAACAGATCGATCCATCAGTCTTTGCTTGACACGGTTCCTTTTACCAGGGTCATCAAACAGAACCAACAGAGAAAACGGACAGATAATCGAGCTGCTCGCCCTGCAAATCTCGACTCCGATCAATTTATTAGCCAAAATTTTGTCGCGTAAAAAGCTGCCGTTTTTTTGCCTTTGTTGCCTCCAGTCTTGCCAGGGAAATCCGTGCAACACAACTGCCGAAAATTACTCATGCCATATATCCGCAAGTTTGGCACTGACGTGGTTTGGGTCAGTGTATCCGTTGCATTTTGAAATAGTGTCAAATATTCATTTTTGTCGATATTGCCGCCATTAAGATAGACAGACTTCATCAAAATGGCCTCAAGCCTGTCAAAAACACCGGGCGAGCTGCAATTCTCCCTTGGCGGGCTTTGAGGAACAGGCGCGGTTACTCTTGACCAGATTGCGCCGCCATCGGAAATGGGCAACGTCTTACGCAATGAAACGACGACATAGTCCGCGCTGCTTTGTTGCGTCCACTGACTCCAGGGATCATGCGAATGGTACTCGATAATCGCTACCCCTGCTTTATACAGCGGTTCATACTCTGATGCGGTCTTGAGGCCAAAAAAATTCACGATTAAAACTACGTCACCAGGTTCAAACATGGATGGCAGCTCCGCTTTTTCAAAAGGATTATCCGGATATGCGCAAACTTTGATTTCGGTTGCCGTTATCGTGTCTACAACCTCAGGGCAATAATAAGTCGGCATCCATAAGCGTTTCCAGCCCAGTTCATTCATGCCAAAATCAAGCAAAGAATCCCTCGCGGTTCTTCCACAGGAATAGAAGGAAACTCGGTCTGGAAGCGTAGGTTCCAGACCGGAATAATAGTTCTGCTGCCAATGGAATTCACTGCCTGCCTCCCAGCGATCAGTTGAAATCATTTCAGTAACTCGGGCTTCCATTCGCTTTTCAGCAGAGCCATCCGAATCACATTGACATAGACTCCATACCGATATTCAGCCTCACGGTCGGTGCCTTCGTGAATGAAGCCAATTTTTTTTGCAATCTGGGCCGTCCTGACATTGGTTTCCAGAAACACTGCCGAAATCCGGCGCAGGTTCATTCGCTGAAAAGCATAATTCAACATCTCCCATGATAGTCCCGCTCCCAAAACCTTGCTCCGTAGACCTTCAGGAGCGATGCGCATAGCAATTTCGGCCGTTCCGTTGCGGAAATCGATTTTATAGAGACCGCAATGGCCGACGCACTTGTCCTCCGCATCGGCAATAATCCAGACCAGATCAGTCCAGTTTTTCCAGTGGTACTCAACCCATCCGGTCTCAATATCAAAATAGTACAATATACCCCACCCGTAATTCATTAGAACGCGAGACAAAGTTTAGATAAAAAAAACAGGGCAGCTTTATAACATTATTACAAAGCTACCCTGGCTGCTAATTTACGATATGTGTTCTAACTGATTATTATGCGTCTTTTGCCATCTGGAATCCCAGATCGATGGCTTGTGTATTTTTGGCTTCAGTTCCCTTGGGAACACGGGCCAAGACTGCCGCCACCAGTGATTCCCGGCTAACAGTTCCAGTCAGCCCGACAATTGCGCCGAGGGCAATGATATTGGCGAACATATCTCTGCCAAGTTGTTCTTTGGCCGCTTTGGTGATCGGCAGCAGGACCTGCGCAGCCGGTGTTTCCTTCAGTTCCCGCACGAACGTCGAGTCCACGATCAGCTTTCCGCCGGCGCCGATTTCGCCACCATATTTGTTGAACGCTTCCTGGCTCATCGCCAGAAGCACATCTGCCTTCTGCACTTTCGGAAAATCGATTGCCTCATCGGAGATGATCACCTCGGCCTTACTTGCGCCGCCACGGGCCTCCGGGCCATAAGACTGGGTCTGGATCGCCTGTTTTCCGTCGAGCACCGCGGCTTCCGCCAGAATAATCCCGGCCAGGATCAGTCCCTGTCCACCGGTTCCTGTCAATACGATCTGCTTCATCATGCCTGATCCCCTTTCCCCTGTACCCGGGCGATCATCTTATCATATTCCGCGGTATATTCGGGTGATTCAGACTTATGCAGTTCGCCGATGACGAACTTGCCTGCCAGATCTTCCGGCTTCATTTTTGCCGCAGCCTGAATGAATACGGCATGGTCTTTCTGCCACTGCATCATCTGGGCCGGTCCACCCATTTTGTTCTTGCGTCCGAACGAGATCGGGCACTGGGTGATGGCATCGATGACCGAGAATCCTTTATTCTGAATCCCTTTGGCTACGCTGTCAGTGAGCTGTACTGTATGGAATGCCGTGCCTCTGGCAACATAAGTCGCTCCAGCGGCAATCGCAAGCGCGGCAATGTCAAATGGCCGCTCAATATGACCGTAAGGCGCAGTGGTGGCAATCGCCCCTGTGGGAGACAGCGGTGAAGACTGACCGCCAGTCATGCCGTAAATGCAGTTGTTGAAAATGATCGTGGTGATGTCGATATTACGCCGACAGGAATGGATGAAATGATTGCCGCCGATTGCGGTGCTGTCGCCGTCACCGGTCAGAACCAGGACGTTCAGTTCAGGATTGGCCAGTTTGATTCCGGTGGCAAAAGGCAAAGCCCGGCCGTGAGCCGTATGCAGGGTATTGAAGTTCATATAACCCGAGGCTCTTGACGAACAGCCGATTCCTGAAACAATCACTGTTTTCTTCTGGTCCAGCTGCAGTTTGTCAATAGCCCTCAGGATGGCGGCAAGCAGAATTCCGTTGCCGCAGCCCGGACACCAGATGTGCGGCAGGGCGCTCTGACGGATGTATTTATCAATCGCAGACATTATTTCGCACCTCCCGCAGCAAGGATCGCTTCAAGTATTTCTTCCGGTTTGAACAGCTCGCCGTCAACCCGGGTGACTGAGACCACGCGGTCCCGTCCCACGTAGCGTTCGACTTCACCGACCAGTTGCCCGGTGTTGAGTTCCGGCACAATGATGGTCTTGGCTTTTCGGGTCTTTGCCATGACCATTTCCGCCGGGAACGGCCAGATGGTGATCAATTTTATCATCCCCACTTTGGCACCCTGTTCCCGGGCCATTTTTACTGCCGCGCTCGCCGCCCGTGAAGATCCGCCGTAGGAAACCAGCACGACATCGGCGCCTTCAATTCCGTCTTCGGTGTACAGGGTGATTTCGTCCTGAGCTCGGTTGATTTTGCTTTCCAATCGCCTGGCCAGTTCGTTGGTTACGGCTGCACTGGCTGTGGGCAGGCCACTGTATCCATGCATCAATCCGGTTACATGATGATAGTACCCTTCACCAAACGGGGCCATAGGAGGCACTTCATCAGCATCCGGTCTGTAAGCCTGGAAGGTTTCCGGCGGGTCAGTCGGGGTCTTGCGGTTAACGATCTTCAATTCCGATGGTTCCGGCAATTCCACCCGCTCCCGCATATGGCCGATGACTTCGTCCAGCAGAACGATGACAGGGGTGCGAAACCGCTCTGAGAAATTGACAGCCGCTACGGCAACGTCAAAAGCTTCGCGAACAGATCCCGGTGAAAGGGCAATGATCCCATGATCGCCGTGAGTACCCCAGCGGGCCTGCATTACATCGCCCTGGGCGGGAGATGTCGCCAGTCCTGTTGACGGCCCAACCCGCTGCACGTCAACCACAACGCAGGGGACTTCAGCCATGCAGGCATAGCCGATCAATTCCTGTTTAAGCGAGAAACCGGGCCCGCTGGTTGCGGTCAGCGACTTGACGCCAGTAAGAGAAGCGCCGATAACAGCTCCCATCCCGCCGATTTCATCTTCCATCTGAATAAACTTTCCGCCTAACTTTGGCAATTCGTCAGCCATGATTTCGGCGATTTCAGTACTTGGTGTGATCGGATAACCGGCAAAAAAGCGGACGCCGGCGGCAATCATTCCTTCGGCGCAGGCCTGGTTGCCCTGCATCAGTCTGGCCTTGCTCATTTTGCCGCCTCCTTTACCGGTTTGATGACCTCGATCGCAAAATCAGGACAGCGCAGTTCGCACTGGCCGCACATAATACAGGCTTCCGGCGCCTTCTCATAAACTTTTCCCAGTTCGTCGAGTTCGAGTACCTGCTTCGGGCAGAAAGCCACGCAGATCCCGCACCCTTTGCAAAACTTTTGGTTGATTTTCAGTGCCAATGTTATGCCTCCATTCAAAAAATATTATTGGGCCAATTTGGCCTTGGCATCCTGACGTCTTCGTTTGGCAATTTGGATAAACAAGACCAATCCAAGCATGCCAAAGCCAATCATGTCAGTATAAACACCTGGATAAATCAAAGTTATTCCCCCGGCAAAAGCCATCACACGGATCAAAATATTGACTGGCGCCATCAAGTACCCAATCATCGCCGTCCCCAGGCCGACCATCCCGATGACTGAGGTAGCAAACGCCCATATCAGTTCCATCGGAGTGGTGTTGACCATCAACAGAGCCGGGGACAGAACGAAGATATAAGGAATAACAAACGCGGCAATTGCCAATTTTGAGGCAGTAATTCCTGTTTTCATCGGGTTGCCGCCCGAAATCCCTGCACCGGCAAACGCAGCCAGCGCTACTGGCGGCGTCACGTCGGCTATGATGCCAAAGTAGAACACGAACATATGCGCCGCCATCAGGGGCACGCCCATCTGGATCAAAGCCGGAGCGGCAATGGTTGAGGTTATGACATAGTTTGCCGTCGTCGGTACACCCATTCCCAAAATGATCGAAGTAACCATTGTAAAGAACATTGCCGGCAACAACATCCCGCCGGCCAGATCAATCAACGCACCGGCCAGTTTCAGCCCGACACCGGTCTTGGTCACAATCCCGATGATAATACCGGCCGAAGCGCAGGCAATCATTACTCCCAGAACCCCTTTAGCGCCTTTTTCCAGGCCCTGGATGATCTCAATCGGTTTCATCCGGGTTGATTTTCGCAGGAAAGAAGCCACAATCGCCAGCAGAATGGCTGCCAGGGCGGCACGAGTCGGCGAATAGCCTGCTACCAACAAATAAACAATACCCACCAATGGCAACGCCAGATGTCCTCTTTCAAAGAACAGTTCTTTGAATTTTGGCAGCTGATCACGGGGAACTCCTTTGAGGCCATTTTTCTTTGCTTCAAGGTGAACTCCGATCCAGATTCCGGTAAAATAAAGCACTGCCGGAATGGCTGCCGCTTTAACAACCTCGATATAAGGCACGCCCATAAATTCAGCCATCAAAAATGCTGCTGCGCCCATAATAGGAGGCATTAGCTGCCCTCCGGTCGACGCGGTGGCTTCTACCGCACCGGCAAATTCTTTGGAATAGCCCATTTTTTTCATCATCGGAATCGTAAAGCTGCCGGTACCAACTACATTACCGACCGAACTTCCCGACACCATGCCCATCAATCCGCTGGAAAGAACCGCGACCTTGGCGGGACCACCGGCAGCCCAACCGGCCAGCGCGTTGGCAATATCAATGAAAAATTTACCCAACCCGGTTGTCTCGAGGTATGCACCAAACAAGATGAACAAGAAAATGAACGTCGACGAAACGCCGAGCGGAATCCCAAAAACACCTTCAGTTGTAAAGTAAAGGTGGGATACCACGTCGCCGACATCCAAACCCCTGTGGGCCAGAATGTTTGGCATGTAAGGTCCGGCAAAACCGTAACCCATAAACAATACAGCAACGATAACGATGGGCCAGCCCACTGCCCGGCGGGCTCCTTCGATAACCATCAGAATGCCCAGCGTGCCAACAAACATGTCCGCCGGTACAATCTGGCCTGACCGCAACACAAGTTCGCCATAATTGACCACAACATACATCGGCAGCGCGGCGCCGATGATCGACAACAGAATATCAAACGGATGAACACTGGTTTTTGACCAGGATGCACGACTGGGATACAATAAAAAGATGAGTGCCATGCCGAAACTTAGATGGACCGCACGTTGCAGATGGGCATCCAGCACGCCAAAGATGCTTGTATATAATTGGAACAATGAAAAAGTGATGGCAATCGCGCTGACAAGTCTCGCCATGAAGCCGGTCAGGGTTCGCGTATTGGATTCGGAGTCGTACTTGCGCAGAACCGTTTCTGCATCAATCTGGGCTTTCTTCAGCATCTCCTCTTCGTCTAACTGCTCTTCCAAAGGTTCATGTCCATCTGTGTTTTGAGCCACGAATTTCCCTCCCTCAGTAAATCATTATTCCGCATCCTGTTCTTTGTATACATTATATTCTACGCAGTCAAACTATTCCACACTATCTTCCTAATTATTTTGTGATAATCACCAGCGATCCAGGCGGGTACCATTGATAAATCGGATACATCTTTTTATCCACTTCCAGCGATACCGCCGCTTCCGACCCGACCCGCAGCCGGATATCCGGATATAAGCGATGAAGGTCTTTTAGTATAAGCCAACCGTCTGAAACGGTGAGAGTCCCTTCTTCCGGCAGTGAAGGCAAGCCCACGCCATAAGACTGATAGGCTGTCGAAATCAGCATCAATTTTCCATTGTCCAAAATCTGAAAGGTTTCAACAACAGGGGTCTGTTCTACCGAGTGTTTATATCGCAAAGAAAAAGTTCTGGCCTTTTCCAATTGAATGAATCGTTCCGGTTGTCCCGGCGATTCCAGCCTCAACCGGTCAGAACGGAAGCAACCGGAAACTAGAATCAACGCGACACAAAACCAAGTCAACAAAAAGAGTTTCCTTTTCAAGAGCAATGCACATACACCCACAAAATACCGGGAACCGCAAGCGGTCCCCGGTTCATCCTTGAGTCAGCCAACTAAATTTGTTTTATTTCTCTTTGAAGAATTTGTCTGCGCCAGCATGGACTTTAATTCCCATGCCTTCAAGCGCAGTAGCTTTTTGAACATTGGCTCCCTGTGCGTGGGCGGCTTTGATCCGGTCAAGGTTCGAGTACATGGCTTTAGTCATGCTGTAAACCAAGTCTGCAGGGACCTTTTCACTGGTGACCAGCATGGCCTTGACGGCAACGGTCTGCACATCAGCCATTACTGTGGGATATGTTTTGGCCTTGATGGTCTGTTTGGCATAGAACGGATATTTTTTGATCAGAGCTTCTGCTTTATCGGCAGGAATGCCAACCAGCGCAACCTTATGCTGGGCGGCAATGTCCTGAATCGCAGCAGTGGGAGATCCGGCAGTTACGAAAGCTGCATCAATGTTTCCGTCTTTGAGTCCGTTGGCCGCTTCACCAAAGGACAGATATTGCGGTCTGATGTCAGCATAGGTGACGCCAAATATTTCCATAATCTGACGGGCATTGGCTTCGGTGCCGCTTCCCAGCGCGCCAACGGCTACTCTTTTGCCTTTCAGGTCGGCAACGGTATTGATCCCTTTGCCTTCGATCGTGACGATCTGAATGGTTTCATTATAAAGTGAAGCAATCCCCTGAATAACAGGAACCTTTTTGTCCTTGAACATTTCAGTTCCGTTCGCGGCATAATACGCAATATCGTTCTGAACCAGAGCCAGTTCGACTTTTCCGTCTTTCAGCAGATTAATGTTGGCTACGGAAGCACCGGTACTCTGTGCGCTCGCATTCATACCCGGAATGTTTTTGTTGAAAATTTCAGCCATGGCACCGCCCAATGGATAATATACTCCCGCTGTTCCACCGGTTGCCAGATTGACAAAAACTTTTGCCGGAGCTGCCGGAGCTGCCGGAGCTGCAGGAGCCGCAGGTTTCTTGTCGCCGCCACAACCGGCCAATAATCCAACCACCAGCATACAGACAACGAGAAGTGCAAACGATTTTTTCATGTGTAACCTCCTGATTTAAAATAAGATTTACCGGGACCAGTTTGTATACAGCCAGAAGTTAGCATCGCCTCCTTCAAAACTGACCTCGTCAATTTTGATAACATTGTTATTTATTCCACATACATTTCGATTTTCCTGCAAAGAATAATTAATAATATACATAATTTCCAAGGGAAGTTTCCTTTTGCTCCCTAATTGGCTCATATAGCATGGCCTATACTCCGGAACTCATTCAGGGCTGCTTGTATTTGCAATTTCTTCGAAAATGATTTCTGCCGAAAACCATGCTATAATAGCTAAGAAAATTATTCAGAAAGAGGTCATGCAATGTTTGAAGTGAATTCCGCCAATTACACGCTCAAAGTCGCCAAAACACTTTGGTTCAACATCTATCGCGGTTCAATACAGGGTCCCGCAGGTGAATACGTCGCCACCGTCCGAATTATTCCCGGCATGCCTCTGGATCGCGACGAAGTTCCGGTCGACGCACCGGAAGCCCGTCCTTATCTGATTGTCATAGTGGAAGATGCCTCGGTTGAGCTGTCCCAACTTGTACAGTTTGAATCGGCAGTCACGGATTCGCTGCTGCAGACCTTATCGCGTGATACTTTCAAACCCGAATTTATTCAGTTCTTCTATCCCACCCCTTCGATGGACGAACCGGACGCATTGCTTTCCTAGTCAGCAAAAAGATACCCCCGAATCGATGAAAATTCCGCCTTAAATTCAGCGCAACCGGAATCGCTCAACGGTATAGTGAATCTTAACGGATTCGCATCACCAATTTGTCCACAGTCGCCGCCAACTCGACCAACTTTTGCTGGTCCTGGGGCGGCAATTTTTCGAGCATTTTCCTTTGAAGCAGGACATAACCGGTGGCGCCACTTCTTAGCAAAGCACTCAATTGATCCGCCGTCTTAAATTCCGGGCCGAATACTTGAGCATAAAATGCTACTCCGGGTTGGATAAACTTCTGAACATGAAGAGTTGAAACGCGATCATACTGTTTCAGAAACTCTGCCGACAATTCTCTCGATGAAAAGTATGGCGATAACGCAGGCATGATCAGCGAAGTTACAACCATAACAAATACCATCATGCCGACAATTTGAACGGCAAAAGCCTTGCCGGTACTGCGCCGCCAGACAAAGACGGCCGCCAGCACCGTCATCAGCAGAATCACCGCGGACAGACCAAGAGCCCCGGCCTCCAAAAACGGCATTGTGTCAAGCGCCTTGAACAGACCAAAAATCAGTCCAGTTCCCATCAAAACAGTCGCAACGGTCCAGGAGATTCTGGGTTTCTGTCTGCCTTGCTCAGACACATGAGCGATATACCAGCCGGCAATAACCGCCAGTGGTGGAAACATCGGCAAGATATAGGAGACCAGTTTTGTCGCTGAAACCGAAAAAAACAGAAACACAACAGCGGCCCACAGCAAAAAAAACAGTAATAGCGGCCGTTCTTTGCGGTTGCATGTGAACGCGGCCCAGACAGACTGAAATAAAATTGGCGTCCATGGGAAAAAACCTACCAGCAGAACCGGAATGAAATAGTACCAGACAGCTCCTACTGCATGCTCGGGAGACGTGAACCGGGTAACATTATGAAAACCAAGAAAGGTTTCGATGAAAGCCGACCCATGGAAGTAAGTCATCATTAAATACCAGGGCGCGGCAACCAAAAAAAACAGGCTGGAACCCTTAATAATCGACATCCGCCGCAATTCACCCCAGCGATTCATGACCAATAGATAAAAAAATGCAATCACAGCCGGAAAAAACAGCCCGATCGGGCCTTTGGTCACTACAGCCAGACCTGAAAACAAATAAAACAATAAGAAACGCTTTTCAATGAAGGCCAGCAATGACGCCATAAGGCAAAAATTCAGCGTCATGTCCGTAACCGCGGCCTTTCCCAGGTAAAAATATTCCAGACTCGTCGCCAATATCAGCGCGCTGAACAACGCGACACGCACATTGAACAACCGGGAAATTGAAGAATATAGCAGCAACACTCCGCCAACCGCCAACAGGGCCGAAGGAAACCTTGCAGCAAATTCTCCCATGCCGAAAACTTTTGCCGATGCCGCCACCAGCCAATAGTACATCGGTGGTTTATCATACCAAAAATCACCATAAATGCGGGGTGAAACCATGTCTCCCGCAGCCATCATCTCCCGCGGGGTCTGGCCATAAACCGGTTCATCCGGATCAAGCAGCGGGTAACTGCCGAGCTGGAAGAACATTATAAACAGAACCACAATCAATATGCCGTAAAATTCGGCTCCAAAGCGTTTCAAAAATTATCCCCCCACAACATTGTTTGAGAATTGCTGAAAAATTCCTAGTGCTTTACTAATCCAATGTACTCATCAGTTGTTCAGCAGATCAAAATATTCTAATCGTTTTGCAGGGAACAGTATGTCCTTGCCAGACCTTCCTGCAGGCTAATTCTGGGCATCCAGTCCAAACTTGCGCAAGCCTGACTATTGCTCAGCATGGAACGCAAAATATCTCCCGAACGGGCCGGTCCATACTCAATATGGCCCTGATAACCGGATATTTCTTTCAGCAAAGCTGACATCCGGTTCACCGACGTTTCTGTCCGGGTGCTGATATTCAAAATCAGTTCCGTATTGCTTGATGTAAGGGCAGCGATGTTTGCAGCCGCTACGTCATCCACAAACACAAAATCACGGGTCTGTTCGCCATCACCGTAAATAGTCAGGGGCACTCCCTCACTCATCCCTCTGGCGAAGATGCTTACCACCCCGCCTTCGCCCCGATCCCCCTGGCGTTCTCCGTATACATTGGCATAACGGAGAATAAAATAATGCAGCCCGTACAGATCATGATACATCTGAATGTAACGCTCGGCAGTCAGTTTGCTCAACCCGTAAAATGATGTCGGTTGACGGTCGGCATCTTCAGCAACCGGTAAAACCGAAACATTACCATACACCGCAGCGCTGGAAGCGAAAACGATCCGATCCACGCGAGTGTGCCTGCAGCCTTCCAATACCTTAAGCGTTCCCAGCACATTCATCCTTGCGTCAACATCAGGATGCTGCAACGACGAAGCCACAATCGTCTGGGCTGCCAGATGGAGCACCGCATCGAACTGCTGCCGCTCAAATAATTTCAGCAACTTTTCATCCAGAATGCTGAGTTCGACAAATTCAGCCTGTTTGTTGACATGACTCAGAGAACCGGCGGAAAGATCGTCGACCACCGTCACTTGATGTTCCGCCGCGATCAGTTGATCGACGATGTGGGAGCCAATAAATCCTGCGCCCCCTGTTACCAGAACTTTCATTGATTTTCCCCTTTCCGAATTGATTTTTCCGGTGAAAACAAAGAAATGCCAAAAACTTTCATCGTGAAATAACCGCCAATACAGGCCGGCAAGTATTCAGCAAACACTCGCCAGGCCACTGCCGTAATCCCGACCATCCCCAGCGGAAGCAATCCTTTGAAACTGGTAATGAACAGCCCTTCCGCCACGCCTGCACCGCCGGGCGTCGGCGCGAAATATAACAGCAGGTTCAGAAAAATCATTCTCCCCATTACCAATAACCAATCCGAAGAAACACCCAGTCCGGCAAATAAAACCGGAACCATGGCATAAAGCGACAATAAGCTAAGGCCCGATTCCACGAAAGCCCGGCCAACTGCCGCCGGAGATGCCGACATCAGCACCAGGGCGCTTCGCATATCACGGTAAACTTTCATCAGCCGAAACCGCCAGCGAACTGGAAAACGTTTCAACGTAACAACCGCCAGCCGGTCGGCCAACCCGGTCCGCAGGGTTACCATGCCGATCACCGCCAACCCAACCATCAACAGGGCCGCACGGACAATTCCGTCACGATCGAACCAGGGCAGAATAGCCGGGTCATAGTAAAACACCACCGGCAGGCAAACCAGCAAAAAGAAGATCGATAAAATTGTTCTTGCCAATACGACAACTGTGGCGCTTCCGGTTGGAATACCGGCTTTCTTAAGAAACAGGACCTGAATCAGGGCTCCGCCTGTAGCTCCCGGCGTCAGCATGGCCATGAAATAATTTCCAAACACCACCCGCACCGCCGCGCCAAGGAAAATCCGATGTCCGGCAATTTCACCCAGCCGGATCAGCCGTAAAGAATCAAAATACATTCCGGCCGATATCGCCAGCACGACCCCCAGCAGGGAAGCCGGGTGAAAATCAGCAAGACTGCCCAGTGTCCCAACGTCAACCGTGAAATATAGAACTGCCGCCGAGATTCCAACAATCATAATCGTCAACGCTGCGATACGCAGTCGGGAAATGTTCATTTCACAGCTCCCGGAAGGAAATCAGCTGAATCTGCTTTTCTTCAGTCAAAGCGCGAACCACCGCCGAAGAAAGCGCCCGACCTTCCTGCTCCCAATGATATCCCCAGTCAAAGTCGCTTGCAAGAGCATCATCGGCAGCGGCAGGATGGGTCATGATTTCCGAGACCCCTGCCGGCAATTTATTCAATATGGCGATAAGTTTTGGCTCGGTCAAGTTTCCCCCGGCCAGCATGCCAAAAAAACGGTCCGCGGTCACAATCCCGGCAGCCGCGGCCTGCTGACGACACAATCCTGCAAGCAGGGTCAGTCCGGTCCGGCCTAACACCCGGCCAAAACTCGGCTGCATTCCGGAAAAAAACAATGCCGATTCAGCTGGAATGCGAATCGCCCGGATGGAAAACCGCCGCGCCAGCGACAACACGAGCTGCGATATCCCCGGCATCACATGAAGATGCTGGTGGCTGTCCAGATGACTGGGACTGATTCCGGCCAGGCGAACTTTTGCGATCTGGGCCGCCAATTCGCGCTCGATTTCTGCCAGACTGATGCGACCGGACAGATAACGGGTCAGAAATAACGAATAGCTGGCGAAAAAGCATCCCTGATCATCCACCAGCGAAGGCACCTCGCCCGCCGGCAAAACCGGACGGCCACCGACCAGTGCCAGGTGAACGCCCACACCCAATCGGGAACATTCCTGCGCAATCCCGACTGCTTCGGCAAAAGCAGCCCCGCCCGCCATCAGACTGGCACTGGTTACGATTCCCTGCAGGTGAGAGTTGCGAATCCCCTGATTTACCGACTGATGCAGGCCAAAATCATCGGCATTGACAATCAGCCGCTTCATGAAGGCGTCCCGTCTCCTTCCTGATGAAAGGCATAAGCGCTGTGATTATGAATCGACTCAAAACTTTCGCATTCAACTTCAAACCATTTTACTCCGTCCAGTTCCCGCAGCGCCAGAACCAGGTCCCGCAAAACGTCTTCAATAAACTTAGCATTATCATAGGCTTTTTCAGTCACATATTTTTCATCTTCACGTTTTAACAGGGGATATACCGGGCAGCTGCCCTGCCGCTCCATCAATTCAACCAAATCTTCAATCCAGATAAACCGGCCCGGAACATACTTGATCCGAACCTTCATGATGCCCCTCTGATTATGGGCTCCATAGTCGGATATTTCCCGGCTGCAGGGACATAATGAAGTGAATGGCGCTGACAGTCCCAGAATAAAATCCAGCGGCCCGCCTGAAGAAAGGCTTCCCTCAAAAATACAGTCATAATCAAGCAGACTGGTCAAGCCGCTGACGGGTGCGATTTTCTCTATAAAATATTTGAACCGGATCTCTATGTGAGCGCGCTTTGCCCCCAGGCGATCCGCTATGTCCCGCAACATGGCTCCCATTTCACGATTGGAAACAGGCTTTTGCCGCCAGTCGCTCAAGACTTCAATGAACCGGCTCATATGGGTCCCTTTATATTCCTGGGGCAAATCAACCGTCAGGCGGATACAGGCAAGTACCGATTGAAATGACCCGGCCTTGGTTTTAATCAGAAATGGCAGATGGACATCATTGACGCCGACCTTCTGAATCGGAATTCCCCGGCTATCAGCCTGGTTCTGCACGTCTTTCATGTTTTTTCACCTCCAGCATAAGCGATTGGATCAGTCAGGCCCGCTCCGGCAAATCCCTTGAGCCGCAGCAGGCAACTGTCGCAGGTTCCACAGGCCTCTTCGCCGCCACGGTAGCAGCTGGTCGTCATTTCCAGAGGGGCGGCCAATTCAGCACCGAGCCGGACGATCTGACTTTTGGTCAGCCTGATTAAAGGCGTTTCAATCCGAATCTGCCGTTTTTCAGCAACAGACGCTTTGGTCGAATAATCGGTCAGGTGCTGAAACAGCTCAATAAATTCGGGCCGACAGTCGGGATAACCAGAATAGTCCAGAGCATTGACACCAATAAAGATATGATCGGCGCCGCTCACTTCGGCATAACCCAACGCATAGCTCAAGAAAATCAAGTTTCGGGCCGGAACGTAAGTTGCCGGAATATCCTGTCTGTCAACGTCCCCGTCCGGAACGCCGACCGAATTGTCAGTCAGGGCGCTGCCACCGATGGCCGACATATTGGTATCAATGACCAAATGATGCCTGACCGCATAAAAACCAGCGACCATCCTGGCGCATTCGACTTCGCGCCGATGCCGCTGCTGATAATTGAAACTGATCGGATACAGTTCGAAGCCCTGACTGCGGGCCACGGCCATGCATACTGTCGAATCCAGTCCGCCGGACAGCAAGACCACTGCCTTCACACTTATAGCACCCCTTCAAATGTCCTGAAATGAATCTTGCCCACCTCTGACAACGACTGCTTGCCGTGTTCGGCCACAAACCGTTGAATAGCCACCGGAACCAGTGGTCCGGCGCCTTTGGGAAAACTCATGCCAAATTTATCGGATAAGGCAGCCATTCCCCTTAAAAAACCGTCACGGGCCAATATTGAGGCTGCCGCCACGGCAATATTGTTTTCCGCGTGTGTTTTCTGAACAAGAACAATGGCCCTGCCGCGGGCCATCAATTTGGATTCAATGAATCGAACATCGGCAAATTTATCGGCAATTGCATATTTGCAGGGAACCATCTCCAACAGATCTTCAATCACCCGGGCGTGAGCCCATGCCATCAGATGGTTCAGGTTTTTTCCTTCTTTTTTCATCGTGGCGTAAAGACTATTGTAGCGGGTAGGATTCAAGGCCAGTTCCTGAAAGCGGCCCTGACAAGCCTGGCGGATTTTTGCTGCCAGTTCCGCCACCTTTTTATCGGTCAGTTGCTTGCAGTCCCTGACTCCGGCGGATTCCAGCGCCGCGACGATTTGCGGGCTGACCGCGACCGCCGCCACCACTAACGGGCCGAACACATCTCCCTTACCGGACTCGTCGGTGCCGATCCAGCCTGCTTCAAACCCTTCCAGCATTTCAAAACCATAAGGTTTTGTTGATTTCTCGCCTGAAACAAATAACGGCGCACCGTCCGAAACAGCTGAACCTGCTGAAGCAGCAATATCGAACAGCGTTTCCAGTTTCGTCTTCAATGCGCCTGCCTTGCCTGCCGCAACCAGCGAAAAGCCTTTCTTGCCAAAGTACAAACTGAGGGGAACCGACTCGACGCCTTCCTTTAAATTTAACCTTAAACCATAAGGAATCGCTTTTTCATCAACTACCTGAATGCCCGCCCCTGAGAGCTTCAATTTAACAGCTTTCACGTTATCGTCAAACGATTTTATCCTCTCAAAAGGATTCATCGTTTCAGCCCATTCCAGGCATTTACCGCTGCCTGATAAATCTTTTTCAGCGGCGCTCCCGACTGGCGGGCCAGCTCGCGGCAATCGCCGAACTCCGGCGCCACATTGACTACCTGGCCGTTGCGCTCGGCAACTTTGACCCCGACAGTTCCCCATTCCGTTGCAACCGGCACGATGGTCCGATCCGCCACTGTCCGACGGACAGGTTGCCAGCGAACACCAATACTGGAAGTTTCGTTGAAAAAAATCTCCTCCAAAGCTGCCTTGCGGGATTCCAAGCATAATGCCGACAGCAAAAATGCCGGTCGGCCCTTTTTCATGATAATCGGCGTAATCCAGGCATCGACCGCTCCGGCTGTCAGCAACCCTTCAATGACATAAGCGATCACTTCCGGCGTGCTGTCATCGACATTCGCCTCAATCAACCACATCTCGTCCGAATTCTTTTCGATCGGCAGAGTGCCCAGATGCAGCCGCATCACGTTGGGAATCGCCAATTCCCAGGTTCCGGCGCCATAAGCCGTTTTTTCGGTCAAAAAACCTGACGGCGGATCGCCAAACCCACTGCTGAGTTCAGCTACCAGCGCTGCGCCGGTAGGCGTCACCAGTTCCTTGTCGATATCGCCTGGATACCAGGGAATGCCATGCAGCAACTCTGCCGTGGCCGGAGCCGGAATCGGCATGATTCCGTGAGCGGCCTTGACAAAACCCCGGCCTACCCTCAACGGCGAACAGAAGATTTTTTCGATGCCCAGGTAATGAAAGCCAAACACAGTGCCGACGATGTCAATGATCGCATCCACTGCGCCGACCTCATGAAAATGGACTTTTTGGATCGGCACTCCATGCACCTTGGCCTCAGCCTCGCCCAATCGCTGAAAAACCTTACACGCCTTGGTCCTGACCGCCTCCGGCAAATCAGCGGCTTGAATCAGTTTTTCAATGTCCGCCAAGCCCCGATGATGATGTTTCGCTGTCAGGTCGACATCGATATGGGTAGCCCGAATACCCCATTTTTCAACCGTCTTGATCTTAATGACGTACCCTTTGAGATCGATCCTGGCAATGGCGTCGCGCAGTACAGTTTCAGGCAAGCCGGCATCCACCAGCGCACCCAGAAACATATTGCCGCTGATCCCTGAAAAACAGTCCAGATAGGCCGTCTTCATACAATCACCTCAACCGGTTGATCATGGCCGCCAATCGGCCCGCGCCGAACCCATTGTCAATATTGACCACCGCGACTCCCGCCGCGCAGCTGTTCAGCATCGTCAATAGCGCAGCCAATCCCTGGAAGCTGGCCCCATAGCCAATACTTGTCGGTACTGCGATCACCGGTTTATTGACCATTCCACCGACCACACTGGCCAGTGCGCCTTCCATTCCAGCCGCGACCACCACGACATTGGCCTGCCGCAGCAATGGTCCCTGGGCCAGCAGTCGATGCATCCCCGCCACGCCGACATCAAATACCCGCTCCACCCGGTTTCCCATCACTTCAGCCGTGACCGCGGCTTCTTCAGCGACCGGGATATCGCCGGTACCAGCAGTCATTACCAGAATAAAACGTTCTTGATCCTTTGGCAACGGTTCCCGCTCCAATACAACCATCCGGGCCCGTTCACAATAGCGCACATCCGGCAATGCCGCCTGCACTGCCGCAAAGATTTCCCCCGTCGCCCTACTGGCAATCACATTGGGACTGACCCGGGCCAGTTCGGTCAAGGCCCGGACAATCTGGTCGACAGTTTTCCCCGGACAGAAAACCACTTCCGGAAAACCTTGCCGCAACGCGCGATGATGATCGATTTTCATATCTTCCAAGTCTTCAAACGGCAGAACAGTCAATTTTTCCAGCGCTTCAGCCTGGCTGACCCGCCCCGACCGATACCCTTCAAGGATTTCTAAGACCGCTCTGCGATCCATACGCACACTCCATTCGTACTGCATCAGTAATTCGTTTCTGCATCTTTTGTCGGATTCTGATCAATGGCTTACTCCGGATGCATCTTGCTCATTTTTTTGTGTTTCAGGCCGATCTGGAACCGGTCGATCATGAAATAGGCCAACGGAACAACAATCAAGGTCAGCAGGGAGGATGAGACCAGCCCGCCAATGACGGCCACCGCCATCGATGCCCGCAGCTCGGCCCCGGCGCCAAGGCCGAGAGCCAGCGGCAACATACCCAGAATCGTCGAAAGCGTGGTCATCAAAATCGGCCGCAAACGGACCGATCCGGACCTCACCAACGCATCCATGATCGGCACCCCTTCCTCCCTCATCTGGATTGTATAGTCCACCAGCAGGATCGAAGTTTTGGTAACCAATCCCATCAGCAGGATAACCCCAATGAGTGACATGATATTGATGGTGTGCCCGCCGATCAACAAACCAAGCAAAGCGCCAACCATGGCAAACGGCAGCGACAGCATGATCGTCAAGGGGTGAACATAGCTTTCAAATTGCGCCGCCAGCACCATATAGATCAGGATCACCGCCAGTACCAGCGCCTTGGCGATCTCGCCAAATGAATCCGCCATCAGCTTGGCCTGACCGATAAATTTATGAGAATAGCCCAGCGGCATATTGAGCCCGGGAATCAAAGACTGAGTCTTCTGGGCCAGGTCACCGACAGATACGCCGACAGCATTGGAATACACGATTACCTGTCTTTGTCGGTCTTCGCGGTCAATCTGGGTCGGTCCGGAAGAAAGATGCACATCCGCCACATCACCCAATCTGACAAACAGCCCCGTTTTTGTCGAAATCCTCATATTGGCTACGTCATTGATATCCCGCCGCAACGGTTCCGGCATCTGCACCCGGATAGTATAGTCCTTGTCCCCGGCAGTATACTTATTTTTGGTTGCCAGACCCAGGAACGCCATCTGAATCACAGTTCCGGCACTGGTCGCATCCATGCCCACCTGACCCGCCCGCGCCGGGTCAAGCCTGACGATGATTTCCGGTTCATATTGTTCACTGGAATAGTCCACGTCAGCCGTACCGGGAATTTGTTTCATCTGGTCGGCCAAAGTCTGGGCATAACCGGTCAATACCGTCAGATCAGGACCACGCAGCGCAACCTGCAGAGGACGGACATCGCCCCGTCCCGACATTTGAGCGATCTGGACCGAAAGCTTCAAGGCAGTGTTATTTCTCAGTTTACCCCGAAGTTCATCGGTAATCTGCGTCATGGTCCGCTTCCGGCTGGAACTCGGCGTCAGTTTAATCCCCATACTGGCTTTGTAAGGAGGCTGTCGTCCGGCGCCAAGGATCAGAAACGCCGATTGCAGTTCAGGAATCGCCATAATTTCTTTTTCCACCGGCACAACCAGTTCCTTCATCTTCTCAATTGAAGTTCCGGCCGGCGCGGCAATCCCGATACTGAACTCACCGGAATCATACGTCGGTTGAAACTCATACCCGATAAACGGAATCAGCATCAGGTTGATCACCAAAGTCAAAAAGGCTATCGCCAGAATTTTTTTCGGCCGTTTCAACGCCCAGCGCAAAAAATCGACATAAACGGCGCCTAATGCTTCAAACCAGGATTGCCAGCGATCCAGGACCCATTTGACCCCAAGCGCAAACCGGCCTTTGGGAACAAGAGTCTTGTCAATCGGCCTCAACCAATACGCTGACATTGTCGGCACCATCGAAAATGCAACAAACAGGGAAAATGCGATGGCAAAAGCCACCGTCAGTCCAAACTGTTTGAAGAACTGTCCGATAATTTCACCCATGCTGCCGACCGGAACAAACACAGCCAACAGTGAAAGTGTCGCCGCAAAAACTGCCAGAGCGATCTCGTTGGTTCCATTGCCGGCAGATTCAAAAGCAGTGGAGCCTTCTTCGATATGCCGGACAATATTTTCAACGACAACAATCGCATCATCGATCAATATTCCGACTGCCAGGCTAAGCGCCAGCAAAGACATGTTATTCAGCGTGAAATTCATCGCCTTCATCAGGAAAAAGGTAGCAATAATCGCGGTAGGAATCGAAATGCCGGCAATAATCGTCGCCCGCCAATCCCTGATAAACAGGAACGTGACCAGAACGGCCAGCAGTCCTCCCAAGATAAGCGAAGACATTACGTCATCGACATTGTCGCGGATATAGACCGAGCTGTCGCGAACAATGGAAACCGTGATGTCCTGCGGCAAAATGTCCCTGCCCAACCGGACCATTTGGGCCTTGACTTTTTCAGCCACCTGCACAGTATTGGTACCGGATTGCTTCTGTACTGAAACCAGCACACTGGGAATCCCTTTCGTTCTGGCATAGATCCGTTCCTCGGCCCAGCCGTCGACAATTTTCGCCACATCGGACAGGCGGATGATTCGGCCGCCCTGATTGGATACCACAATCCGTCCGATGTCTTCAATGGACTCATATTTCCCCAACGTGCGGATCGTCATTTCATTGCCGTGAGCCTTGACCCTTCCGCCAGGAGTGTTGTAGTTTTGCGCGTTGACAATTTCATAAACGTTTTGAAACGGCACGTTGTAGGCTTCAAGTTTTGCCGGTTCGATGTAAACATAAATTTCCCGGTTGCCGGAGCCAAAAATGTTGACCTCGGCGACACCTTCGATCCGTTGCAGTTCATCTTTGACAACGTTTTCAGCGATCTTGCGGATTTCGCCGCGTTCCCGCGCATCTGACGCCAGGCTGAAGGTCATGATCGATTGCGCCGTTATATCATAACGTTGAACCACCGGTTCATCAATCTGATCCGGCAGACGTCGGCGAACGCCGGCAACTTTCTCCCTGACGTCGTTAGCGGCCAGTTTGGCGTTGGTGCCGAGTGCAAATTCGATGGTGGTTTGCGAAATTCCTTCGCGGGAAACCGATGACAACGTCTTGATCCCTGATACAGAACTGACCGCATCCTCAATCGGTTTGGTGATCAGACCTTCCATCTCTTCCGGCGAGGCGCCGGTGTAGGTAATGGTCACATTGACGATGGGAAAGTCAATATCCGGATACAAATCAATGCCCAGCGTAGGATAGGAAGTAATCCCAAATACCACGAGCAGCATCACCAGCATCGTGGTAAAGACAGGTCGGCGGATAAACAGCTTGATCATTTGTTTTGCTGCCCCTCCGGAGCACCCAGCCTTATCGTCGTTCCATCCTTCAGCTTATGTTGCCCCGTCACGACAATCCGGTCGCCTTCCTGCAACCCTTCCCGCACTTCGACCCAGCCGCCGGCGGCATCCCCCAGTTGCAAGACCCGCTGCATGACGGTATTTCCCTCGCGAACGACAAAAACGGTCTTCTGGTCCTCACGCATCACCAGCGCTCCTTCGGGAATCGCCAAAACCCTGTTGCGAATTTGCCCACCGATCTCGGCATTGGCATACATGCCTACTTTCAGCGCATTATTCGGATTGGGAATGCTCACTTCGGCAGTAAATGTCCGCGTAGGCAAAGAGGCCGCCGGTGACAGGCGGGATACGATCCCCTTGAATTCATGATCCCGCAACGCGCTGACGGTGATTTTTACCGGTGTTCCCACTGCCAGTTCATTGATCTGGGCCTCACCCACCAAGGCTTTCGCCAGCAACGTGGTAATATCCGCTACTGTGAATATCGCTATCCCTGCTTTGGAAAAGGTTCCCGCTTGCACATGCCGCTTGATTACAATTCCGTTTAACGGAGAAACAATATTTGCATTCTCCAGCCGGGCTTTCAGCAGCAGCGAATTTCCCTGAGCTGACTGCAATCCCCCCAAAGCCAGATCCCTCTGCGTGCGTGCGCTATCCAGAGTCTGTGCCGAGATTGCATTTTGCTTATACAGGGTATCCATCCGTTGAAAATTCAGTTCATGCTGCTCGAGCGTCGCCCGCGCCTGCAGGACCTGCCCTTCGGCTTGCATCACTTGTGCCGCCAGTTCATTCACATCAAGCCGGGCCAAAGTCATCCCGGCCGTTACCGCATCGCCTTCATCGACGAACAGCCTTTCAATCCGGCCATCGGCCTTGCTTGATACTTCCGAAGCCCAGAGCGCTTCCAGGTTCGCCGAAAAGCTGAACGCCGGTTTCAAATCGCGTCGCCCGACAACCGCCGCTTCGACAGTCACCGTACGTCCGGCCAACGCCCGAGTGGCCCGCTCTTTTTCTCTCGCAAGGTTGGTCACAATCTTGAACGCGATAAAAGCAATCAACAGAATCACCAAAAGGACAGCAATGATTTGCCATCTTTTTTGGGGTAATTTGATTTTATTGGAAATATTCAATTTCTTTCA
>Ga0351907_1066_pt2 | contig 29910 bp, 21 predicted proteins | sample BONcelHT113001E6_FD_206861 | JGI IMG/M metagenome (GOLD analysis project Ga0351907, IMG submission 206861) | Enriched cells from coal bed in the Powder River Basin, Montana, United States - BONCAT cells T11 rep1 HSBNCT.T11.300.1.E6 ... | reverse complement strand
ATTGTCTGTCCACATGCCTTCTGGTGGAAGGGTGGAGAGTTCTGCAATCATGAATCCTTCGCCAGCCACCTGGGCTTGAGCTGGAGCCGGTTGCGAGGAGACAAATGCATCAATCTGGTCGTTTGCAAGGCCTGGCACCATGTTTTGCTCACCCTTCATATCCACAAGTAGTATTTTTGCAGTTGTGTCTTTAGGGTCCTCAGTGAAGGTGATTCCAACTTCCTTGAGCGCCTTTTTGAATATGATTGCCTGAACAGCAGACGGAGCCTTGTAGCCTACCTTCATCTGTGGTTCCACAACACTTGCATAGCCAACAAACTCATCCCAGGACTTGACGCCTATTTCCTTGTCAACCACAAGCTGTGCACCTTCGGATTGGAGTGGCATGAGAATCTTTACGCCTTTGCCTTTATCCACTGCGCCCATGACGGCCGGGATACCACCAAAACCCAAATCAAATGCTCCCGCAAGAAGGTTTGTCACCATCTCTGCTCCGCCTTTTGTTTTAACAAGTGTTACATCAGCGACTTTTGCGTCATTTGAATAGAGCTCATAAATCTCTTTGTCTTTGATCATCTTCAAAAAGATGCCTTTGTCTTTGAATTCCTCGCCTTTGAGAGCGGCAACATAAAGGGCAAGGTGATGATCCTGGTTGACGTGTCCAATCTTAAGATTGGCTGGCGCTGATATCTCGACTGGTTTTTCATCCACAACCTGTGTTGTGCCGCATGCTCCCAAAAATGCCGCAAGAACTATAGCCAAAACAACGAAAACGATATGCTTCTTCATGAAGCCTCCTTTTTGAATTCCAGGCGGCCTCATGCTTTTTTTTGAGGCGCCTAGCCAGGACAGGCAAACTGCCTGTCAAATACTACTCAAAGTAACCTCAAAAAATTTTGCTGATTCATGGCGTAAATTATTATGGAACAATAGTAAAATTTAAACTAAAGCATAACTTATTTACAAATATTCATCTTATTTCATTATAAAATAAAAAACCTTGAGTTTTGAGTCGTGTTTCCCAAAATGAAAAGCCATGAGCACACTACCAGGTTATAAAGGCAAAGCATTGTCGGCTCTTTCAAACTTCAATGCCAGAGTTTGGGCAGATGTTGAGATAGAGACTACAAAAGGCAAGTTCAGAGGCATCATACTCCCCAGGTCAGAACAAGCCGATGATTTGCACGTTGTCGTCAAACTCCAGACCGGCTACAATATAGGCCTGGCAGTGGATTCCATCACCTCCATAAAGGAAATAGGCTACAAAGAAGCCAAATATAAAATCCCTGAGCAGGAATTCCCATATGATGCAAAAAAGAAGAACGTCACCCTGCTTGGCACAGGCGGCACAATCGCATCCAGACTCGACTACCGTACAGGAGCCGTCATCCCAGCCTTCACTCCAGGCGAGTTATACGGCGCAGTTCCAGAATTGGCCGATATTTGCAATCTCAAGACAATAAAACTCTTTGGCGTGTTCTCAGAGAACATGGGTCCTGAGCAGTACAAGATTCTTGCCGAATCCATCGGCAGGGAAATCGCAGGCGGTGCAGACGGTATCGTCATTGGTCACGGCACAGACACCATGCACCACACCGCCGCGGCAATGTCCTTTATGGTTCAGGATTCACCTGTTCCAATTGTCATGGTTGGTTCCCAAAGATCATCGGACAGACCATCGTCTGATGCCGCATTCAACCTTCGTTGCAGTAGTTTCACAGCCTCTCAAGGCCCGATTGCAGAGGTCATGGTATGCATGTTTGGCCCAACATCCGACTCCTACAACCTCCTGCACAGAGGGACCAGAGTGCGCAAAATGCACAGCTCTTACCGTTCCACCTTCCGCACCCTGTCTGACATCCCCCTTGCCATGTGCACTCCCGAATCTGTGAGCCCACTCAAGAAAACCTTCAAACCGCGAAGAACCGACCGCAACGTGAAGGTCATCCCGACCTTTGATGAAAATGTGGCAATTGTTTATTACTACCCCAATATGAAGCCAGACATCATTGACACATTGGTGGAAAAGGGCTACAAGGGCATCGTTATAGCCGGCACTGGCCTTGGCCACGTGAACAAGCCTCTGTATGAGCCTTTGCGCCAGGCAGTGCAAAAAGGCGTTCATGTGTATATGACCGTGCAGACCCTTTGGGGATTTGCTCAGATGTATGTTTATGACACAGGCCGCGACCTGATGGAGCTTGGCGTTGTGCCTGCGGCCAACATGTTGCCCGAAGTAGCTTACATAAAGCTGGGCTGGGCTCTTGGCCAGTCGCACGACAGGGAAGAAGTCAAAAAACTCATGCTCACAGTAGTCAACGACGAGATTACCGAACGCGAACCACATGATGGATACTTGGTGTTCCAGGGCGGACTGCCCGAGATTGAGAGCTTTTTGGGGAAGTATATTAGGTAGTTTTATATTGAATCCTATTTGTATTTTGAAATCTTTGTTTTTAATAATTGCAGATTTTCATCATTATAATAATTATACTTCTTCATATACGGAACAATAATATTATCTAAATATTTATCCCATGAAATGTTGAATGAATTTGTCAAATTATAATATTCATAAGCAATGTCAAATCTGGCTTCATAAATCCATTTATTTGCAGTAAATGTATGCATAAATTTAGTAGGTTCTAGATTAAATATTAAATGAAAAGTTATTTCGTACATTAGATAATGAGAAAGTTCATCATAAGAATGTGGGTTATAATAGCATTCATATGAGTTAATAATATTTTTATTATTCATGTAACTTACAAGCAATTCTATTTGTTTCAAATTTGTAAATAATTCTTTTCGTGGAATTGAATTCGTATCATTATTAAACAATCTTTCCAAGTTATTTATGGCAACAGTACTAATAATATATTCAATTTTTCTAAGAATAGTCGAGTACTGTTTTAATAATAGTTTCTTAATCTCGTCTGTATTACTAACTAATACAAATAACATATTTTGTACATTTAATGGAATTCTGTGCCTAGTTATATTTAATATATATTTGTTATCTTTAATTAGTTTAAATATAAACCAAATCCACAACAATGTTCTTTTTGGGTGTTTAAAAATATAAGGTGGATCATAAATTATAAGTTCATTAATTGTAAAATCATAATTGATATCCTCTAAAATTTTAAGTAATAAATCGTTCAAATAATTATTATCAACTGAGTTGAATTTTAAAATGAGTTTTATTATATTCATTCGCAATTGCTTAGTATCAATAGTATCTTTTTGACCATTATTAATTATTCTTTTTGAAGTATCCCAAATAGAATACATTATTTTTGAATAGATACGCATTTTATTGTCGTCTACTATTGAACTTCGTAAAATATCTTTCTCTATGTTTGAAAATAGAGTATCAAAAAAATGTTTACTATTATCAGAATTAAATTCAGAGCTATTTAATATAAATAATAACGCATTCTCAGAGAATTCATTTTTTAATCCAAATGATTCCAATAATATTGATATTTCTGCATAATCTATTGCATCATTTTTTGAAAGAGAAACTGGAAGGTTATTTTTAAAAGCAAACTCTGTTAACATTTCTAACGGTGAAAAATACTTTGCCATTCTATTCCGAATAAAATCCAGCATCAGCACAATCGCCCAGATTGCCAGCCCTAGCGATGTGACTCCGAACAATACCCAGCAGATTATGGCAATCAATTGGCTGGCTCCAAAGGTGTAGATTGTGAAGAGTCCGAGAGCCGAGAGAAGGATTGAGACAAACCCAGTGTTAATGGATTTGTGGAACACCTTGTCCCTTTGCAGCAGACGTCTTGCGGGTTCAAAGGCAGGATTGTCCTTTGACGACCTGATATTTGGCATGATTGCATACATGGCTGCAAGCGCCAACCCCAGGATTGCGCCCATTGTCTGCGCTATTGACGAGAAGAAATATAATGCTGGAGTCACATAATAAAGGTTTTCGTCTGGCACAGCCATTCCCGACAACTCCCCAAATGGAATAAACCTTGCAATCCACATCAACGCAATCACCACCACGATTGTGATGCCGATAACCATTTCCCGTCCCTTGTTGTTCATAGGGTGATTATACAAAGAAAAGATTGTTTTGGAATAATACTACTTTGAGATTGAATAAGATATTTCTCACAAAATCTATGTCTTTGGTATTTCCTTGCACTCAGCAAGCTCTTCTTTTGTAACAATCCCTTCAATAATCCTGTCAAAATGAGGGTTGATAAGCCCGTTAAGTTTGGCAAAAAGCCTTGATTTTTCCTTGAGCGCAATCTTGTAGAACCTCATACAGTTTTTGCATGATTCACGGCAAACAATGTATTCATCGGTGCGGATTCTGCAAATCCAGGCAAAAAACTTCATCCCAAGTCTTAGGGGTTCCCGAAGCAATCGGAACAACGGCTTGCGCTTATAGGCAAATTCCACCAACTTCACGGTGCATGTGTTGCACTTGGCTTCTTTTGTTGGGATTATTTCTGGCTTGGTTTTTCTCATATTAGAGACAGTAAAGATGTCACTAGAACAACGCTTTTTCTTTTTCTTTGTCGCTGTCGTCGAGTTTGACAGACACAACACGGGAGGTTCCTGAAGCGTCAAGCGTTATGCCATAGAGCGCATCGCACCAACGCATGGTTTCCTTGTTGTGGGTGATGATGACAAATTGCGTATCGCCTGCCTCGCTTTGAAGTAGCCTTGTAAAACGCTCAACATTGCTGTCGTCAAGTGCGGCATCCACCTCATCGAGTACACAAAACGGAGAGCTTTTTGTCTTGAAAAAAGCAAAGAGCAATGCAAGCGCGGCAAGTGTTTTTTCGCCACCTGAGAGGGAATGAAGCCCTTTGAGCCTGCGTCCTGGCAGATTAAATTCCACCTCAACACCGATTGTTTCGTTAGCTTCATCGCGAACCCTTTTCAAATTTCCCTCTGCACCAGGAAAGAGAACGTCTGCTAGACGTCTGAAATGCGATTCAACCGATCTGTAAACTTCCTCAAATGTATTTTTTATGCGCTGTTCCACTTCGTTTAAGGCAGAACGGAGATTTGCTTCTGCCTGGGCAAGGTCATGGAGCTGGCCATTGAGGAAATCCAAACGCTCTTTTGCAGATTTGGACTCGTCCTTTGCCGTCATGTTGACTGCACCGTATTCTGCCAGTTTTTGGGTGGTCACAGAAATTTCGGTTTTAATTGCATCAATGTCTGTGGACTCGATGCGGTCGTTTGGAGATCTGCCAAGTTCCGCAATGCGTGTGATGACTTCATCCTTTTTTACCTTAAGCTCCACAATGGAAAGCTCAATTTGGTGGAGGTCATTGGCATATCTTCCCAACCTCGCTCTTGTATTTTTAATGGCATTTGACCTTTTTTCCTGGAGCAGGGCTATTTCCTGCTTGCGGTCAGTTATGTCTTTTTCGATTTTTTCTGTGCGCAGGATGGTCATTTTGGCTGTGTTGAGATCTCGTTCACCCTCGATGATTGAGGATTCAAGACTTTTGATAAGTGTTTCGCTGTCTGTGATTGTTTGTTCAAGCTCCAGGATTCGTTGTCTTCCATTTTTGAGTTCTTGTTCAATAGCAGTCAAGACTCTCTGGGATTCCTCCAAATCATGTTGCGCATTAGTAAGTTCTTCTTTTGCCTTTGAGGCCTTGCGTTCATATTCCGTCTGCAGTTCTTGCAGTTTGAGTCTACCCGCATCAAACTCAGTGAGGTTGTTGCCAGCTTGACGCACCTTTTCCACACTCTCACGCAGTTTTTCTGAGTGCGATGACTGCTCTGATTCAAACTGTGTCAAGGTTTGCTGTAGGGACTGCAACTGCTCAGTGAGTTTGCCCAGTTCGGCTTCCCTGCCTTGGCCTTGCTTTCTTGTGGCGTCATTTTTTGCCTGGAAAGACGAGATTTCTTTGGATTTTTCGAGCTCCTGCGTACGAGAATCTTTCAAATCAATGTTTGCTTTTTCTCTTCGTTTTGCCAACTCATCCTTATGCAATTCCAAAGAGGATTGCCTGGATTTGACAAGCTCCAGATTTGAATTCAGATCATCAATCCTAACGGCAATTTCGGATTCACTCAGTCTATCACTTTGGGTCAGAGCATATCTGCCGTCCAATAAAATCCAATCATCCTTGCAAAGCCTGACATCTTCGTTGCCCAATAGCGCAGATTCGATTGTGTCAAACAGAGCAAAACTCGGATTATCCAGCAGGATTATTGCATCACTTCCATTAGGGATTTGGGATTTCAGGGAGGGCAATTCAGAAGCATTTGATACAATCCACTCAAGTTGTGATCTGATGAGTCTTTGATCTTCTTGAGAGAATCCAGATATGTCAAAATTATTCCAAAAAATCGGTTTTTTCAGGGCAAGTGGCTTGAAAGCAACACCTTCAAGGAGCTTTCTTTGCCGTTCAACTTCACGTGACAATTCCAAAGCTTGTGTTCGAACCGAAATAAATTCGGTGTCTATTGACTTTTGTTCTTCATCTATTGTCGAAAGTTTTGCTTCAGACTTGATTCGGTTTGACTGGATAGTGTCCAGTTCACGTTCAAGTGGTTTGGTGTCAAACAAAGCTTCTAGTTGCAAATCTTCAAGTTCACGAAGCCTTTGGGATGACGCCCTTATCCGCTCATTTGTGACAGTCATTCTGGATTGCATATCGCCAACCTTAGCCCTTGCGTCGTCTGCAGTTCTTCTAGCCGTATCCAGTGCTCCAACTAATCTTTGCCTTTCCTGGGCCATATTAGAAGCCTCAGGCTTTTCAGATTCAACGGTTTTTAATGTCTCTTCTTTTTGTGCTTGAATCTTTTTTTTGTCTTCAATCTCAGCATTTTGACCGTCAATTTTTGCGGCAAGTCCAGGTGCCCTTCTTTCAACAGTTTCAAGCTCCACTTTTGAAGATTGAAGTTTTTGCAATGTTTCAGAAAGCTTTACTCTTGAATGCTCCAGGTTAGCCTCTGCCTTGCTTTGGATAACCAACGCTTCTTCTCTCCTTGAAGATGTAGCAATCCTTTGAGATTCAAGCTCTTCAAGCTCTTTTGAGCCATCTTCGGAAGCTTCTGTGTCATCCAACTCAACTTGAGATTCCTTGCGTTTTGTTTCGAGCATGTTTTTCTTGATTGAGAGATCGTCAAGTTCGTTGACAATTTTTGTCAGAGAGATTAGGTGTAGCTGATGTTTGAGGTGTGTCATCCTGTCAGAAAGGTATTGGTATTTTTCAAGAACTTCAGCCTGGATGGCCAGCCTCTCATAGTTCGATTCACTTTCACTTATGTGGGCGGCGATTTTCTCCATTGAGTTTCTTGCCTGATCGAGTTTATTCTCTACGCTACGCTTTGTTCCTCTGAGAATGTCAACACCCGCAAGCTCTTCCATCACCTTTAGCCTATCCCCAGGTGTTGTCTGAATCACTTGTTCTACTTCGCCCTGACCAACCACAGAATAGGTTTGTTTGCCAAGACCAGTCCCCCTGAAGATATCTTCGATATCTTTTAGTCTTATGCTATCGCCGTTTATCTCATAGACACTCTCACCGTCACGAAATGTGCGGCGGATGATATGAATTGTTTCTTCATCATTTGGGTATTTTTTCTGCCTGTTGTCCAGCGTTATTGCCACTTCGGCAAGTGATAACGGTCTTCTTTCACCTAAACCCGCGTAAATAACGTCAATCGGATTTGCAACCCTGAGAAGTTTGTTTGATCTTTCGCCAATACCCCAGCGAATTGCATCTACAAGGTTACTTTTACCAGAACCATTTGGGCCAACAATAGCTGTTAACCTGTGTGAGAGCTTTATTTCAACGCTCTCGGCAAAAGTCTTGAACCCTTTGATTTTTATTGATTGTAATGACATTAGGTTAGAATTTTAGTTGCTAATCTCTGAATTTCAATGCTTGATTGGGCTTGACGGTTTTGATATGATTGATGGCGAGTTTACATGAAAACAACCACAAATGGCATTTTTATTCAGATGGGGAACGGAGTGAAATGAGCATATACTTGGACAACGCCACCACAACTTTTCCGAAACCTGGCGAAATTATCTCTGCCATGGTCGATTTTTCTAAAGACTGCGGCATGTTGCCCACAAACCTCTATCTCTGCCAACAAGCTCAAAAATCCAAAGAAATTATCTCTGACACAAAACATTTTCTGACCCAACTGATTTCAGGAACAAATCCAGACGGCTTCCACCTGACATACGGTGCCACAAATTCACTTGAGAAACTGCTCCCAGCCATGCTTAACCCAGGAGATAGAATAATCATTAGCCAGACAGACTCCCAACCAATCCAGCACATTGCACACACCCTGGAAGCAAAGGGAATTGCGGTCACTTCACTTCCGTTTGATGAAGAGTATTCAGTGAGTCTTTCTAGTCTTGAAAAGGTGATTCCCAAGTCAAAAGCAGTTATCCTTTCTCACTGCAACAACATCACAGGATCTGTGATTAAGGCAGAAGAGATTGGCAAGATTTGTGAGAAGGCAGGATCGCATTTCATACTTGATGCATCAAACACTATCGGCGCTTACGATATTGACGCCACAAAAACACTTGCAGATGCAATACTTGTGAGTGGACATAAACATCTCTTCACTCACACAGGCATAGGCGCAGTATGGGTTGGAAAAGATTTATCTGAGACCATCCAGAAAAACAACAGAAACTGCTTTCCATTGTCCCAAATTCTCGAACCTCCAACACCAAACCTTATCGGTGCAGTAACTTTGCTGGCAGGATTAAAATTTGTAGTAAGAGAGGGAGTCAAAAAGATAAGAGACCATCACCTTTATCTGCGTGAAAGCCTCCTACAGGCACTGGACATGATTAAAGATGTCATTGTTTATGCAAGGGATGCTTATAATGGAGCAGGCATTGTCTCCATGTCAGTCAAGGATATGCCTTCAAACACAATTTCGAGGTTGCTTGAAGAAAGATATGGAATTATCATAGGTTCTGGCATGTTTAACAATGAGGGCACTATCAAAGCGCTCAAAGCTTACCCTTCAGGTGTACTAAGAGTGAGTTTCGGTTTCTTTAATACAGTTTCAGACATTGAATACTTTGCCACCTCGCTTGCGAGGATGGTCGGAAAACATTGAGGTTCTGCATGAAAAAAATTACACTTTGTATTCTACTTCTAATAATTGTGTTTCAACTTGTCTCTTGTGGAAGAAATATTGACACCGAGAAGGGTTTGTCATGGAAATCACCTTTAGGAAGCATCTATAACACAAACAGCTCTTTGTATGCTCCAAAACATCCATACTCGGTTACCTGGGAGCAAAACCTGGGCAAGACTACAAAATGTGCTCCTGTTTCTGCAGGGGGTGTAACTATTGTTGCAGATGATGAAGGTTCAGTATATTGCCTGGACAACGAAGATGGCCAAAAAATATGGACAAGGCAATTTATTGGTGGGATATCCATTCAGCCAGTCATATCAAATGGCAAAGTTCTCTTCTCAGATGGTTCATCAACTTTTTATGCAATCTCTATTTCAAATGGTTCACAGATATGGCAACAGGATATCCCTTCCCCAATTGTAGGCTGGGCATTGGTTGATAGCGGTAAGATATATGTTGCAACCACAAATAGCCTGGTGTGTTTTGAGGAGACAAAAGGTACACAAATATTTAGAAAAGATTTTATAGAGAAAGTATCGGCTTCACCTTCGCTAATGAGATATATCTATCTTCCTTGTGGCAATCATTTATATGCACTTGACTCAAACAACGGTGATGTAATGTGGAAAATCCAGTTTGAAAGACCAATTATTGGCACTGTGGCTTGTACTGCAAATTATTTGTTGGTTGTTGACGGCAATTTGAATATCGTAAATGACTACGATGGTAAAATTATTTCAAAAGACGAAAAAGAAACAATCAGTGCTAGCAATGGAAAAAAATTGGAATATTGGTATTGTACACCGGCATCTGTTTATTTAAATCTTATCTTGTGTCCAAGCGTAAAACCCACAATAGTTGGCTATCAATCATCACCATTAAAGAAAGTGTGGAGCTTTGGCACTATGAAACCATTGTCTCTGCCTCCGTTTATAAGCGGCAACCAGGTGATTTTTGCTTCTGATTCGAGGCTTTATGTGTGTGATACAGCAACCGGAGCCTGGAAATGGCACTACAATTACGATGAAAACATCGTTGGAATTTGCCCAGTTGGCATAAATCTTGATGAGAAAATCTCGTCTGAAGGTCCAAAGATGTGCATTATTACATCTGGTGAAAAAGGTAAAATTGCCAGATTTGATGTGGGCGGAAAGCCACTCACAAAAGAAGAGATAAAACAACTCCCACAGGATGTGGAGCAGATGAGACAAAAATATGAAGAGGAGCTGAGGAAGAAGAAAAACCCTTGATCTATTTAGGTTTTTTTACTGAATAGTTGCCCTTTATAAGAGACTCATAGCTTCTTTGGGGAAGTATATTTTTCAGACTTACAGCCAGAAGTTCAAGAGATGAGCCCACAGGATACCTCAGTTTTGGATTTTTTGAGTTGATAATTTTTTCTGCTAGTCTTGCTATTTTAATTGGGTCTGGTCCGCCTGTTTCAGATTTTTCCATCACACCTAAAGATGCGATATAAACTTTTTCTCTTTCGGCATCTTTTGCGTTATTCTTTTCTACATTTGCTTTTTTGCGGTTTATTCCAAAATCGGATTTAAAATCACCTGGTTCAATCATAACCAGCTTCACTGAATCATCGTAAATCTCTGCTGATACAGACTCAATAAGACCCTCAAGTGCAAATTTAGAGGCACAATACTGGCTTTGGAATGGCACTCCCACAATGCCTGCAATTGATGTGACATGGATTAGTTTTCCCTTATTCCCACCCGCATAAAATTGCTCACGCAGAAGTTTTACAGCCTGCCTTGTCAGCTCTGCCGCACCAAAAAAGTTTGTTTCAAATTGCTCTTTTAAGAGCTCCTGTGTTGTTTCTTCAATCGGACCAGCCAAACCGTAACCTGCACAGTTGATGATTGAATCAATTCCGCCTAGTTCACTAAAGGCTTTCTGAAGGCAGTCCTTTATTGATTCTGCAAAAGTCACATCCAGTTGTGCCATTTTATAGTTGGCTTTGCATTTATCTGGATTTCTGCTTGTGCCTATGACTTTGTGACCTTTGTTACATAAATACGTTGCAATTGAATTACCAATACCTGTTGATGCGCCCACAACGAGCACATTTTTTGGAAGTTTCATTCGAATCTCCTTATTTGCTTATTACTCTTATGTGTTTGTAAATATTTGTGAATTTTCCGTAGTCGTCACGAACAGTTGTGATGATGGTATAATCTCCTGGTTGTTCGAAGGTGTGGGAAACAGTTTTGATGTTTGTTTCGCCGATTGCATATACTTCGGCTTTTGTTGAATCACCCCACATGATTGTGGCTGTGAATGGACCAGCACCAGCGAGTACTTTCAAAGTACCTTCAATAGGCTCATTTGCATAAATGATGTTGCCTTTTTTGATGTTCTTGATTACTAATTCTGCCTGGGGACTGATTGAACCAGGAATTGACGGTTGTATCATCACAGAAACGTTTGATGAGAAACCTTCGTTTTGTGATTTGAATCTGGCTGTGTTGACTATTATATATCCAGGGCTAAGACCCAAATCATCCCTAATTTTTGTTCTTAATCTTATTGAAAATGATTGTCCTGGAGTTAATATGTCTATTTTCCACTTTAAGGATGTGCCATCCAGTGTTGCATCAGGCATTGAACTTACAAAGCGAAGTTCCCTGGGGAGAGGGTCAAGTATTTCGACAAGATGAGCTGAACCATCGCCGATATTTTTTACTGTCAGAATATAATCCACATAATCACCAATAACACTATATGATTTTTTAGCGTTTTTCTGACCAATCATTATTGGAGTTTTCACATTAATTCCAATTTTAAAGAAACAAAAAGCCATTGGAATTGTCTCTTTAGGACTAGATAAAATCATGCATTTGACTTTAATGATATAACTTGAAAGGGGAGCATCATTTGCCACAGTAATAACCACAAATGAAAAAGCTTCACCTTTTGAATTAAAAATATCTTCTTGTGGGCTAAAAGATATCGTCAAGCCAGTTAATTCTTCAGGATTTTCCACAAAGAAGCTATAGATAAAATTGGGGTAATCCTCATAAGGATTGTTAAACTTTACGTTAGTTTCGACATACCAACCCCTGTCAACTGATAAATCTAAGTTGTCTGCAATAACAAAATCTATTTCTGAAATACAAAACCCCACAAATGCCCTATGTAAATCTAGTGGTAACTGATAATTTGGCAATGGAAGATTTGTCGGCAGATTTCCATTCTGCGAATCAATCCAGAAAAAATTATAAAAATGGAGTGGTAAAGCATTATTTGAATCATCATAATGTTGGGAAGGTAAGTTAGGCACAGATGGAATTTGTGAAGTATTAGTAAAAAAAGTCATCTTGAGAATTTCATCAGGTATATCTGGTTGATCTAGTTCATATGGATTTATTTGTATCAAGGAGATTTCTTGTAGATCGTTTATCAAAATTTCTCCAGTACTTTGATTAACACCTTGTATCCAACTAGCAAATGGATCTGTAGAAGATTTAAACATCAGACTTTTAGGTATAGATTGAGAACCAGGGGTCATCATTTTTTTATATTGCAACGGTGGATTAAAATAGGCATATAGAAATAAAGTGGGATTTGGGGAGGGGGGTTGATAAAAACCTTCTGCACTTAGCTGAATTTCAATATATGAGCCATTGTTATTGACAAATTGCCAATTTTGTGGAGGTTTGTTTGGCACCGCACTCAATTTCGCTTTGGCCTGCACCGAACTCATTGTTGGAGGATTAATACCGGGTCTGAGCGTAAGGTTTCCAAAATATGTATCTTGTTCACCGTTTTCTCCCATACAAATCCCAAAAATGATGGGTTTAGGAATAGTGTGACCGTTGAAGGTATCAAATCCACCTTCAGCTATTCTGCATTGGCTGTAAGTATCATATGAGATATCATACGGAGAAGACATTATTTCTTTAATTTCTGTATAGCGCTTACCACGATCATGGAAGCTAGATAATCTTCCGGTTAATGGGTTATTGGTTACAAAAGGGATGTAAAATGTGACTTTTGTTATTGTATCCGTTCGTTTAGGATCTTTGGTTTGATCCCATGCAATTAGTGCAGTAAATGTGTGTTGGAAAAAATATCCTTCATGCAAGGAGTGTATAAAGGGAGAATTCGACTTAGTGCCTGGTTTATTAAAAGATGACAATAATAAGTATCCAGGGCTAGGATTTGGAGCAAACTCTGACCCTGGTTCGATAAAATAATCATCATACGATTTTGCAAATGCGACATTTGATGATAAACCGTTACCTCCGCTTTCGACCCAAACGATGTAGTATCCTTCCCCACCACAAAATGCAAGATGAGGCTGAGTACGGTTTCTATTTGTCAGATTACTAACGGGGGTAAAATTATTTGTTGCAGATAGTCCAACAAACCGATGAAAGTTCGGGTCAATATTTGTCATGTCATACCGAGTATAGAAAACATTATTTATTCCAGTGGCGACTGTTGCTTGATAAACAATTGAAAAAGGAAAATAGCCATCTTCTTTTCTAAAAGCAATTCTGGGATTGCTTTTATTATAAATATTATTGCTGTTAACTGTTGTAAAGCCTTGAGTTGTGGAATTTAATGGACACCATGTACTATAATTTACTACAAAACGAGTAACACAAACTTCATTTTTGCCATTAATTTCTTTTGTGTAGGTCATATAAAGTGTATCCATAAATGTGCTTGGTAAGATTATCGAATTGGTTATTTTCCCTAAATCTGGACTGTCTTCCTGGCCTTCATCTGAAAAACTATTGACAGGATTACACAATATGTTTATTCCAGGAATATCATTACCATCATAAAGAATCGAGTAAAAGAGCCTCTGGCCAAAAATCTTGGTTTTCACTAAATATACAGCAATTACTTTGTTATGTATGCTGGCAATTCTGATTTTAGTGGCAGACCAATTATAGTTTTTATTCTGAAACAAATCGTATCCAATATAGCAATAACCATTTTCTTTTTCACCCTTAGAGTTGAGATATTTCCAACCATGCTGATCGAAGAATGCATAGCAAGGAACAGGTTTTCCCAATGAGTTGGTGTCAATCCAGACGGCATAAATCCTGCCATTAGGCAAATAACACATATCAATGCTTGTAGTCTGGCCTTTGTTTTTGAATAGAACAGAAAGGTTTGGTTCATTGTTGATCCCACTCGTATGCCAAATCTCATATAGAGGAGGAGGAACAGAGGGATGCTTTACTCCTATTGTTGATTGAGGGTAGAAGAATCCAGACAGCGCCAATATTGTAATTAGAAGTATCTGCAGTATCTTTTTCATTATAGAAAATTCTAGTAACAATTTGGTCTACGGTCAACATGCCAGGAGGTGTTGCAGTGATAAGTCAAATATATGTTCTTGCAATATCATTAGCCCTTGTTATTTCGATATGGATAGTTTTTTGGCCGAAAAGAAGAAAGGTAACTAATGACAAAGAGTCTGCAAAAACCAAGCTAGTTATCACTGGAATGCATTGCACCGGATGTTCGGCAAACATTGAAGGAGCATTGTCAAATCTGCCAGGGATACAGAAAGTGTCAGTGAATTTCTCAACTGGCCTGGCAGATGTCAACTATGATCCGCTAAAGCTTACTTTGGGAAAAATTGTTAAAACTATCACAAACACAGGGTTCCAGGCAAGAACATTGGGCAATCAATCTTTAGCATTAAAGTCTGCAAGAGAAGGCAAACTCAGTGATGTAAAAAAACTACAAAACAGACTCTTGGTTGGTTTGCCATTTTCGGTTTTTGTTCTTTTCTTTTCGATGGCAACTATGTTTTGGCATTTTCCGCCATGGTTCATATGGGTGCTTATTGCAATGTCTTTGCCTGTTATTATCTACACCGGTGGCCATTTCTTCGAAGGAGCTTTCAAATCTGCAATGGCAAGGCAAACAGACATGAACACTCTGGTTGCTCTTGGTGTAGGGTCTTCATTTCTATACTCTGTGGCTTCTGTTGTTTTTCCTTCCCTCGGTCAGCATGCACTTTACCTGGATGGTGCAGTTGTGATAATCATGCTGGTGTTATTGGGCAATTATCTCCGTAGCAGGGCAGAACTTCTGGCAATGAAAGAAATATTTGATGTGGCATCGCTTCTACCTGAAACTGTCCACAAGGTGGTTGACGATCAAATAACTGATGTTTTGATCTCTGAGTTGATAGAGGGTGACACGATATTAATCAGAGCCACAGAACGCGCCCCTGCAGACTCCATAGTCATCAAAGGTCAGACAGAGTTCAATAATGCACACATCACCGGCGAGTCAATGCCTGTGAGTGTTAATGTTGGTGATTTCATCTATGCTGGAGCAATCAACAGCTTTGGTGCAGTTGAAGCCAGATGTGAAAAAGTGGGCGACACTACAGTGCTTTCCAGGGTCATCGAACTTGTCATAACAGCAATCCAGACCAAACCAAAGGTTCAGGGATTTGTGGACAAGATAGCGTCAATTTTCGTGCCTACGTCCATAACAATTGCACTTGTTGCATTCAATGTGTGGTTTTTGATGGGTTTGACAGAAGTTGCAATAAACACGGCAATTTCGGTACTTGTTATCTCTTGCCCATGCGCATTGGGATTGGCCACTCCAACATCAATATCAATTGCTCTTGGAATATCGGCCAAATCAGGGATGCTCATCAAGGACGCAAGGTCATTGGAGGCCTTGCAGGATGTAAAATTCTTCGTTTTCGATAAAACAGGCACCCTTACACAGGGCAAACCCAAGGTCACCTCTGTTCATGCCGAGTCTATTTCTGAAAACGAGCTTTTGAGGCTGGCTGTGTCGGCAGAAGTCGGCTCGGAGCACAGCTTAGCCCATGCTATCCGCGATTACGCAAATGAAAAACAGGTAAGTTCAGTAACTCCTCAGGAATTCACAGCAATGCCTGGGCTTGGAGTATGGGCAAAGATTGACGGCAAAGACATCTATGTAGGAGGACCAAGACTGGTTGAAAATCTCAAGGCAAACCTAAGTCTCACATTGGCCGGAGCATTCAGCCCTGAAGAAGCCGTATTCTATGTGGTTGATGGCCATAAGGTGGTGGGCGGATTCGGACTCTCTGACCCAATAAAAGAAGATGCAGTCAAAGCTGTGTCTGCATTGAAGGAACTTGGAGTTGAGGTTGTATTGGTCTCTGGTGACCGCAAGGAAGTGTGCGAGGCTGTGGCGGTAAAACTTGGCATCCAGAGGGTCTACTCCCAAACCTTGCCAGAGGAAAAGGTGCAGGTTGTTGAAGCCCTGCAAAAAGACGGGCAAGTGGCCATGATGGGCGACGGTGTCAACGATGCCGCGGCTTTGGCAATGGCAGATGCATCGTTTGCTCCAAAATCAGGAACAGGCATGGCCCTAGATACCGCGGATGTCACAATCATGCGAGATAGCCTGATGCTCATTCCTCAGACTGTGAAGCTAGCCAAGGCAACCAGAAGAAACATCCTCTGGAATCTGTTCTGGGCGTTTATTTACAACACAATTTCAATTCCCATTGCCGCAGGCATTCTCTATCCGATTGGAATATTGCTTGACCCCATGATTGCCTCTGCGGCGATGGCAGCATCGTCAGTGACAGTGGTGCTCAGTGCATTACGGCTCAAATCGTTCAAGATAGAATAATCAGATTTCAATCACCAAAAATGCCATTTTGGCAGAGTACTTTGTCTATCTCTGACATTATCCGAATTGTGTGCCACAGTGATTTTGCCATGTTTTTCACATGATCAATGTCTTTATAGTCCAGTGTCATGCCTTTGCGTTCCTTGAGCCATTTTGAAATGACCTGGTTGCCGCCAAAGCTGTATCACGAGGGCGGAAGCTTGCATATTGCGGTGTTCAAGACTCCGAATGGGATTCCCGTGAGGCTGTGGGGGGGGTGGTGAAATTGTAAAGCATTTTTATCATAAAAATTTTTATTAATAGCATTTAATAATTTTTAGAATTGGTTTTTGAAATATTTAAATATTTAATGACATCTGACTCAGTTATACTTATCGTATTTTTTAATGCTATCTTTATTGTTTCAAAAATGTATATAAACAAATTATTCTCATCAAATTTAGTCTTATTTTGTACTTCTAAAATCAATCTACATAATTCAAAATCAATATTGCAAAGATATGATGGATCAGCAAGTTTCTGGCAAAACTGCTCTTGTAAAAAAAGCGGCTGTATAAATAATATTATTGTATTTATGAATCTGTTTATATTTCTATATGGCTCTATCCTCCTAGAAGACAATAATCTATCTATAATTGATGGATTTATTTTAAGATACTCTAATTTAGAATTGTTATACATAAAAGTATTTATCAATGCTTCAAAATCTTCTATTTTTACAAAATAGTCATATTTTAAAATAACTCTGTAATATAAATATAAAGTAATTTGAATATTTGATGTTAGTATTATTGCTAAAATCGTTTCTTTCAAATCTAACACTTTCTGTTCTTTTGAGCTGTTGATGGTTTTACAATAATTATGCGTAAAAACGAAAGTAAAAAGGTTTTTGGTTGTTATTAAAAAAAGATAATCATTACTTTTCATTGTTTCTAAGCAGAAATTCATCCAAGTCGTTAAATAATCTAAAAATAAATTTATTTTATGAACGGAATTAAATTTAGTTTTGTTTTCAAAAGGAATACCTAGCAAATCAAATAAACCATAAAATGGATTCATCAGATATTTATTATGGGTCTCGCTAACTTAACAACCACAAGATAATTTGATAAAATAAGCGAGGTCTATGAAAAACAAGTATGTCTATCACTCCCATATTTCAGAAAGAAAATTCAGGGAGATAGTCAGGTGTTTCGAGCATGATTTCACATCACAAGAAACAGCCGATTTCACTGGTATATCAAGAGTAACGGTTGGAAAGCTCTATGTGAAGTTCAGAAGACGCATTCTTGCCCTGGTTGACGAATCACCGGTTGATGGAGAGGTGGAGTTGGACGAGAGTTATTTTGGCCCAAAAAGAATCAGGGGAAAGCGTGGCAGAGGAGCGGCTTCTAAGATTCCCGTGTTCGGGATAATCAAACGAGGCGACAAGGTGTTCACAAGGATTGTGAGACAATTGTTCGAGAGAGGAACTTATGCCCATCATCAAAGGCCATGTGCTTGAAGGGAGCGACATCTACACTGATGGATGGAAAGCATACGACGGTCTTCTGCTCGATGGCTACAAGCATTACAGGATTCATCACCACAAGAATGAGTTTGCAAGGGGCAAGAACCATGTAAACGGCATTGAATCATTCTGGAGTTACACAAAAAGGAGGCTTGCAAAGTTCAATGGTTTGCAGGAATCACATTTTCTGCTACACTTGAAGGAGTCGCAATGGAGATGGAACATGAGAGTGTCAGGCAAAAGCATATACCATGCACTGCTTGAGACATTCAGGAATGAACCGCTCTAAAATTAACGAGACCCAAGCAAATTTGTGATGGGAAACCTTCAAAACTGCATAAATAACCGATTTGTAACAATCATTGCCAAACTTGAGTATGATTTAACAACTAATAAAGGATGGCAATCATGAACCTCAAGAAGAAGTAGGTCTTAACAATCTTGGCAATACTTCTGACTGGAGCAATCCAGACTCCCGGATAAAATGCACGTGCAATTCCATAACATGTGGTGGCAAAAACCTGTTTGCATCCTTGCACAGTTTGGCCACAAGCTCCACAAGCGCGTCTCTTTTGATTTCGTTCACAAATTAAATGATAGACAATATGAGGAAAAATTTAAATAGTTAGCCAAGTGTGGCAAGCCAGGTCTTGATCTTTTCTGCAATCTGGTCTCTAATGCTTCTGAATTTCTCCAGACATTCATCCCCTTCACATTCTGCAGGGTCAGCAAAAGGCCAATAGAGCTTTTCCCTGGCAAAAGGGAAGATGGTGGGGCATTCGGCGTTTGCCTCGTCACAAACAGAGATGACATAGGAGAAGGCAACTTTGCCAAGATAATGTGAAACTGACTTTGAGGAATGATTGGATATGTCTATGTCGACTTCCTTCATTGCCAACACGGCGTATGGGTTCACCTGTGAAGGTTTGAGCCCGGCAGAGTGAACCTCAAACCTCTCGCCTGCAAGGCTTCTGAGCAAGCCTTCTGCCATCTGCGACCTTGCGGAGTTTGCAACACACAAAAACAGCACGTTTTCTTTGTCCATTTGCGCCATATTATCTGCATGAAATATTAGGGAAGTATTAGGGGTGTGAATGTAGATTCTAATACAAGCTTCACAAACTCATTTTTTTTATTTCGTTCGTTCATAGTTTCTAGCGTGAATCCTGGAAATTTGAATACCCTTTGTGAAATGCCCTACAAGTACTTGTCGTTTTGCTTGTAATATTCAACCTCTGCCACTTTTTTGTCGTGTTTATCTTTGTTGATGTAGATTATTATAAGTCCAACCAGCAGTAATAATCCTAGAGCGTAGAAAACCCATTTCTCAGCAACCTCTCTAAAATTGATTTTGAATAATTCCTCTATCTTTTCATACATAAAATTTGGACATGCAAATAGGTTGTAATATGGGAAATTGTCAATTGTATATTCAGGAATTGCATTTTTTGCTTTTAAAAAATCTTTTTCTGAAAATCTGAGTTGTGTTGAAAATAAACCTTTATCAGTGCATACAACGTCTCCATATTTTGACAGCCATTTAAATTTGCCTGGGATATGATAATTCCATTCGATTAGATTTTCTTTATGTATTTTAGGATAATCTATTCCAATTGTTTCTCTAAATTCAATTTTTTTTACATTAACATATTTATCATTAGTATTATATTTACTTACATATTCAATTTCATAATTATTATTATATATGATCGAATTCATGTCAATTAACTTGTTAGATATTCTATCCAATCTTGTATTGTAATCTGTATCAAAATGAAAAAAAATAATCCTTTTGAAGTATTTACAATAGGAAAACCAATTGGAGATTCTAGGAAAATAAAATCAAATATCTTATAATTTGTTAAACTTTCATCGTTTATTGAATAATAACTATTATATTCTCTTAAAGTGTTATAATCAAAAATATAAACATTTAATGAACTTGAAGTATCTGAAGGAGCTCCCTTTATGTTGATTGAGAAATCTTTGCTTTTCAAGGGATACTTAAAGTATTTTATCTCTTTTCCAGATATGTTATTTATAATAAATGATTTATTTAAATAGAAGTTACGAAAACGATTGTAATAATCATATTTGGTCTCTTTTGGCAAATATTCCTTGCTAATCAATTGGCCATTCAAGTTATAATTAAAGATAGTTTCTTTGTCTCTGTTAAAAATTGCAAAATCGCTTTCATTCTTAAATGACTTCTCTACAGAAAAAAGCTTGAAAAGTCAAAATCAAGTATTTCTCCTTTTTCAACCTCAAAAACATAATAATTATGATAAAATTTGTTTGTTTGATTATAAAGCTCTGCAGTTACAAACGCATGAGTTTTATTGTTTTTGTTGAAGAGATAAATTACACCGTCGTTGTATTCCTCGTATGAAATTATCTTCTCACCAAACTCAAGGTCGCTTTCTGGCACTTTTGCATTCTGAATTATCAACTTTTTTAAATACCACTGCTCATACTCTTCCTTAGTCTGAGGTATGCCTGTGGCATCAATTTCTACCGCCGGGATTGGGAAAATGTATGAAAAATAATAAAGCACAAGCATGGCAACAACGCTTATCAGGGTTGTCCAAAGAATTACACGCTTCAAGTTGGGCTGTTTTATTGTTTTTGTCTCCTGCTCCATAAGAAAATTATATATTGTAGATATGAGCAGTCAAGCTGGCAAAATAATTCAAAGTCTGTAGTAATCTTTGACTTTTTATTTTGCTCCTTCCTTAACTCCTTCTACCAGCCTCGCATTTTCGCCACTCATAATTATTCTCTGGGAAAGAAGTTTGGCAACCTCTGTGTAGAATGTGAGTACTTGTACTAAAGTCTCGCCTTTAATTATGACGCTGCAGGAAACAACATAAACTACGTAAATACCCGATTTGTGACAATCATTGCCAAACATGCGTATAATAAACCAACTGAATTAAGGAGGGCAGTAATGAGCCTCAAGAAGATTTTAGTATTTATAATTACAGTCGTAATGTTGGTTGGAGCATTTCAAGCTCCTGGGCAAAACGCACGTGCCATAGTAATTAAAAATGCAACCATTGGAACAATGTTTGCAAAAACAAGTGTTGAAGGCATCACAACCATCGTCAAGGGCACAAACGGTGTTGCAATCGCCGATTTCAACCGTGATGGCCTCATGGATTTCCTGGATGCAAACTCACCACCCAGAAGCACAAAAAATGGTGTAAACACCATGAGAATGCTCATTGGTAAAGGCAACATGACCTATCAGGAACAGCTATGCACACTTGAAGGTACAACCTTGAAGTTTGAAAATATGGGACTTTCTGCACCTCAGGTGCCTGTTGTGGCCGATTTCAACAGGGATGGATTCCTGGACATATTTGTGACCAGGAACAGAGGTAGGGAAAGCAAATCCGACAAGATAGGCAATCAACTGCTCGTTTCAAATGGCTCCTTTGACAAATTCACCGACATGTCCGAAAAGATGGGCATCAGAAACATCGAAGCATACAACAGGCAACCATCGCTGGGCGACATCAACGGCGACGGATGGCTGGACATCGCAGTGGGCGCAGACAACATCTCCAAGGCGTCTTATGCAGGCAATCCCGAATCTAGGGTCTATATTTTCCAGCCCCAAGGGGAAAAATTCGAGGATGGCACATTCAGGGATATTTCCGATGACACAAGCCTCTTGCCTGATTTTTCGGGTACATTCGACAATAATCCCGAAAAATACAGGGGTGGGCCGGATATTGACCTCCGAGACCTGGACAATGACGGTGATTTGGACCTTGCCCAGGCCTATCATAACGACATGAACACAATGGGCTGGGAGACGCACGACGACCCAGGCATTGCAGGTAAACAGCATTTTGGCATATTCTGTTGGAAAAACATGTTTAAAGAGGAAGGCAAGTTCAGGTTTTCGCGCATCAAGGATAATGGATTGGCAACTGAAGGCTGGTGCATATACAACAAGGAAAAGCAGGTTTATGAGCCTGTCCAGCATTCCATTGGAGTGCCCTACCTTTCGTTTGGCGATGCGGACAACGATGGCCTTGATGACGTGATAAATGTCGGCCCCACACATTCAAGCTGGCATGTCAACTCGGATTTCATATCAGGACAGTACTGGAAAAATCTTGGCAATTTCAAGTTCAGGGAGTCAACCAACCAAGCGGGTCTGGAGGCTCTGAACTGGACTTATGGCGATTGGCATAAGTTCTGGAAGCTGGATGCTCCCGAGTTTATGACCACAGTCAAGGAAGGCACAAAATACAAGCTCCAGCCTGGATTGAAACCCACTCCTGCAATAAGCCACCAACCATATCTTGCGGACGTGGCTTTCGGCGATTTTGACAATGACGGATGGCAGGACTTTGTTCTTTGCGATCGCTCCCAGAGACCGTCAGTCAATTTCAGAAACGTCCTCTTCAGAAATGACGGCAACGGCAAGTTTTCGCCTGTTGAGTGGCAAGTCTCGGGTATAGAAGATAACAGCATCTGCACAGAAGTGGCAGACCTCAACAACGACGGACTCCTTGACCTATTTTTTGCCGCAGACCCGGACAACTCTGGACTTGCAACCAGAAAAGAGGACTACAATAGCTCAGTTTATATCAACACCGGTGCAAATGGTGCAAGAGAGAATCATTGGATAAGAATGAGGTTTTCTGGGCTTCCTGATTCGGAGATAATTGGTGGTAAAGCTGTCGCATATAGCATTGGCAATTCACCAAAAATTCTAGGCTCAAGGCAGATTTCAGTCAACCAGAGCTACAAGTCAGGCTCTTCCCTGGAAGCTCATTTTGGTTTGAGCGTAAACGATTCAATTGACCTGTCGTTTGTGACTCTTAGCGGAAAAAAACTCTCTTTCAGGAATTTGAAAGCAGACAACTATTATGACTTGAACCTGACAACCTTTGAAGTGAAGCCTGCTGGCCCTGTGTCAAAGGATTCAGACCAGGCAACTTCTGCTAAAGGCAAACCAAACATCATATTTTTCCTTGTGGATGATCTCGACTTGAAGCTGGACACCATGAAGTATGCTCCAAAAATCAAAAAACACATGGCAGACGCAGGAGCCACATTCACCCAGTTTTTCATTAGCAACACCCTTTGTTGTCCATCCAGAAGCACAATTCAAAGAGGTCAATTTTCTCATAATAATAAAGTGCTAACAAACGGAGGTCCGGACGGAGGGTTTCAGAGATTCCTGGATGTTGGCAACGAAGACTCAAACATAGCCACTTGGCTTCAAGCGTCTGGCTATAGCACTGTTTTTATGGGTAAATACCTGAATGGCTACCCAAATCAAAGCAAACCGACTCATGTGCCCAAAGGCTGGTCGGAATGGTTCAGTCCTGCAAAAGGCAACGCTTATGGATGCTACAATTATACAATGAACGAGAACGGCAAGCTGGTAGAGTACGGTAGCGACCCTGACGACCACATCAACGATGTAATGAGTGTAAAAGCTGTAGACTTTATTTCACGTAAATCCAAAGAAAGTAACCCTTTCTTTGCCTATATCTCGTCCTATTCTCCGCACAGCCCTGCAACACCAGCAAAGCGTCACGAGAAACTCTTCCCGAATTTAAAAGCTCCACGCACACCAAACTTCAACGAGGAGGATGTTTCAGACAAACCAGGAAGGATTGGCGCAAAAAAGAAACTCACAGACAGGGAAATAGCTGGCATTGACAGAGATTATGGCCTTCGTGTGCGTTCTATGCAGTCGGTAGACGACATGGTTGAAAACGTTGTAAAAGCTTTGGAAAAAGCTGGACAAATAGACAACACCTATTTGGTTTTCATAAGTGACAACGGCTTCCATCTCGGCCAACACAGGCTTCCAGGTGGCAAGGGCACAGCTTACGAAGAGGATATCCTCGTGCCATGCTATATCAGAGGCCCAGGAATCAAGGCTGGTTCAACTGTGTCCGAGTATCTCACAGGCAATGTTGATTTGGCGTCAACTTTTGCTGATATGGCAGATGTAACCTCTCCTGATTTTGTGGATGGCAGGTCAATTCTGCCTCTTGCAAAGGGTGAAAAGCAGAAGACTTGGAGAAACGCATATTTCATCGAATTTTATCCTTTCCAGCGTCCAAAAGCCGCGTTTGCCCTAATGAAGGAAGGCATCTATGAGGATTTTGATGCTGACGAGGATGAAGGTAGAAATACAAGTACTGCATCATATATTGCAATTCGCACAAAGACACACACCTATATTGAGCACCAGACAGGTGAAAAAGAGTTTTATGATATAAACAAAGACCCATGGCAGTTGGAAAATCAGGCTGAAAAAACTGACAAATCATTGCTGGCAAAGTATTCTGCCTGGACAAACCAGCTCCTCAAATCTGGTGGCTCAAAACTCCGAGAAATCGAGGAGAAAACTCTTGATAGCTTTGGAGATGTGGATAAAAAACCTTATGAGTCTTTTTTAGATATTGTTTACAAGGTAACAGATGCTGACAAGAACCTGACAAGCCTGGACATCTACACTCCCGATAAGAATGGCAAAAATGCTGTGTTGGTGTGGATTCATGGCGGAAGCTGGTCTGAGGGTGACAAAAAAACTTTTGCCACAAGTCCATTTGACATGCCCAAAGTTTTCTGTGCTGAAAAATATGTTGTGGTCTCTGTCAACTACAGGCTCTCTCCTGCCGTCAAATTCCCGACACATCCCCAGGATGTGGCTTCTGCCATTGCATGGGTGAAGGCCAACATAGCAAAATACGGAGGCGACCCAGCCAGGATAAATCTTGCTGGTCACTCGGCTGGAGCGCATTTGACAGCCCTGGTTTCAACCGACGAGAGATTTCTTAAAGCTGTCGGGCTGAATTTGTCAGACATAAAAAGTGCTGTTCCTTCCGATGCTGGTACCTATGATTTCATTGCCTTTGCCAACCGTCAGAAGGAAAAGAAAGCTCCAATACCCAAGAATTTCATCGAAGTCTTCACCTCCGACGAAAAAGTGTGGAAAGAGGCGTCGCCAATTTATTATGTGGAGAAAGGCAAAAAGATTCCTCCGATGCTTCTCTTCTATAGCAAAGGCAGTAAAGAAAATCCAAATAATGGGTATTTCAAAACTGACACCGAGATATTCGCAAAAAAACTAACTGACAACGGTTTTACAGCTTCAACACATGGCGCACCTGAGTTGGATCACGGTCAGCTTGCGCAGTCTTATTGCAACCCAAATGCACACACTACAAAAGCTTTTTTGGAGTTTCTAAAAAAACACAATGTACAAACCGAAACAAAAGATGATGCCTTTACGAGAACAGCCCTGCAAATCCCTATGAGGGATTCAAAAAATCTTGCCGCAGACTTGTATTCATCTGACACCAGCGCCAAAAAGCCGACAATCCTGGTGCAAACCCCCTATGACAAAAGCAAATACTGGACTCAACTGAAGCAAAGAGTGCCTTTTAGCCTCGCAGATTACAGCATAGTCATCCTCGACTGGAGGGGCAGGTTTGCCTCAAAAGATGCCGCATCGTCAAAGGCAAGCACCGGTCAGGACGGATATGACGCTGTGGAATGGATCGCCAAGCAAGCCTGGTCAAACGGCAAAATCGGCACCTATGGAGGCTCAGCACTCGGTGATGTGCAGTTCAAGACAGCATCACAGAATCCACCGCATCTGGTATGTGCTGTGCCAATGGTAAAAGATTTCAAGGTCACATATGAACAGTTCTATTTTGGTGGAGAATACCGCAAGGAGCAGACAGAAGCCTTGCAAAACCTGGGCTTCTTTGAGACAAAAACGATTTTGGCACAGCCCATCTACAACCAATTCTGGAAAACGGTTGAGAGCAAATCGGACATCTCTGCCTCCATCAAAGTGCCAATGCTCATGATTAGTGGTTGGTTTGACCACTATCCCGACCAGGTGCTCAGGGCTTTCGCCGACATACAGACAAAAAGCAACGCATCTGTCAAAACCAGGCATAAACTCATCTTTGGCCCATGGGAGCATGGCAACCTGGACGCAAAAAAGCAGGGCATTCTGGATTATGAAAACGCAGTCGGTTTTGGAGACAAACACGCTGTAATGTTTATGGACTTCTATCTTCTGGGCAAAAAGAACAATTGGGAAGCAGTCCCAACCGTCCAATACTACCAGATGGGTGATGAAGCCTGGAAAAATGCACAGTCATGGGACACTGTCCCAAGAAATGAAGTCTCCTACTACCTGAACGCAAACAAAACTCTGACGCTTGAAAAACCCGCATCAAATACTTCGTCACTTGCCTTCAGCTACGACCCGAAAGACCCCACCCCTTCTTTTGGTGGCAAGCGTTTTGACCCGACAAAGCTCAATCTTGTCTCGGGCCCCCAGGATCAAAAGACGATCGAGGCCAGAAAAGATGTACTTGTGTTCAGCTCCAATCCTCTTAACGCCGACCTCCAAATAAACGGCCTCGTCAAAGCCCAGATTTTCTTCTCCTCAAACCAGGCTGACACTGACATTTCCGTGCGTTTTTGCGATGTCTACCCAGACGGCAAATCGGTGCTCATGGCAGAAGGCATCCAAAGGGCAAGATTCAGAAATTCGCTGGAAAAAGAAGAGTTTCTTACACCTGGCTCTGTCTACCGCATTGACGTAAAACTGCAAAACCTTGCGCTCACCGTCAAGAAAGGCCATAAAATACGAGTCATTGTCAGCTCCGCAAGCTACCCGATTTTTGACAGGAATCCCAACAACGGCGGCAAACTCTACACCGACAACACATTAAACATCGCAATAAATAAAGTGTTTTTCGGCAAAGACAACCTGTCGCGCATCATCTTACCCGCCCTTAAACCTTTGAAACTGAGTGAAAAAACACTGTTTCAGTCGTTTTCTTGCCCTTTTCTTGCAAACATGATGGTTGCCTTCTAAGCCTTCCTGGCCTTCAGCTTTGCATTTTTGAGCATTGGTGCTAGAATCGCCCCATGCAAATGGGCGAATTTGAATTGTCGTTGAACGTAAAGAGCATGGAAAATTCCAAAGAGTTCTATGAAAAGCTTGGATTTATCAGGATTGATGGCGATGGTTGCACATGGGCGTTGCTTGGCAACGGCAATCTCAAAATTGGCATATATCAAGGCCACGTCAACTCAAACCTTCTCACATTCTGGGGTGGAAATGTGTACCAAAAAGCAGAGGAGTTGAAAAGCCAGGGTATCCAGTTTGAAACGGAGCCAATACTTGAACCCGACGGTCTTGTAGGTGCTGTCATTGCAGATCCCGACGGCAACAGGATTTATATGCAAGCAAAAGAGGAGGAGTGTAAATGAACGAAGAATTACTGGCAAAATGCAGAGAGTTTGGGGAAAAGCGTATCGAAATAACAAAGCAGGCAAAAACATCTGAGGATTGGGAAAAGATGTGGTATCCTCCCACAAATCCCTTCCCGCTTGAATACGGCCCTTGCTGGACGATGAATGTGGAGTACAAAGTGGCTGATTTTGAGGCAGAGGTCGGATTTTTCCTGGATGTCTTCGGGTTAGAGTCTTACGTCTTAGATGAGAATGACGCCATGTTTACAGGTCTTAAGACCGAGTTCTATTTCTCAGTCGTTAGACACGACAAATCCACACCCGGAGACCTCATCTCACTTGAGTTCATGTGCGAAGACATCAGCAAAACCCACAAAGAGCTTGTTGGCAGGGGAGTGGAGTTTGAAACCCCGCCAAAGCCATATCAAGAGAGTGGAAACCTGTATATCGCGGACTTTAGGACTCCAAATGGGATTCGTGTGAGGTTGTGGGGGATGGTGGATGGGTAGCTATTATCCTCAATCCTCGTAGATATTCCCTGTCTGTTCCTCAAGAAGCCCAATCTCATCAGGTGTAAGTTCATAAAGCCCATACACAATCTGGTTTATCTCTCGTTCAGCCTCGTGAATCCTTCTTGTCAGCTCGTGGCATTTTGGCGCAAGCTCCTGATAGACTTTCTTTAGCCTGAGAGTGTTTATCGGGTTTTTTGTGTAGTCTTTGAAAGGCTTGCCAAATGCCGATGGGCTTTGGGCGGACTTCACAATCTCGTCCCAGCCTAGTGTATCCCACCTGTTTATTGCCGACCCTTCAGACACGTCATCATCTTCTGGGCTTGCTTTCTTGCGATCGTCTGCAGGGCGGTTTTGCCGCACCTCGTCGCCCACAATCTCCAGGAAATCCTTTCTGATGCGGTAGCGTTCAAAGGCAGAGTCCTGGCAGAGCTTGGCCAGTTGTGACAGCTTGCCTTTGGGTGTGGACGGGTCGTCCTCTGAGCCTGGGGGTTCGACGATCGGGAAGGTTTCTATATTATTTGTATATAAAACATATCTCCACAAACCCCCCCTCAAAGCATCACAATTGCTTTGAATAACATGCCAAATGACTCTTGTATTAAGAATTCCAGTCAACCATAAACTACCTTTTGCAACGATACTATCTGGTGCATTGAGAAAATTCCCATTATTATCAAAAATAAATTTTGGTATTCGTTGAAATCTTGCATTGAGAATCTTTGGCTCTTCAAAAGCTTTGTAATAATCACTTGCGAATCTTTGAAGTGCATACCATTCATATCTGATTTCTGTTTCGGCTTTGTTTCTTTTTAACAACTTGTCTTTGTATAAGAATAGATGATTATAAACTGCAGGATATCGGTTTTTAAATAATTCTTCTGCTTTTCTAGAAGGTCCCTGAATTGATGTGTCATCATGTAACGGGAAATGCCATGGGATATAAATCAAGTATCTGTCCTGGTAGTCATAATGCCACTGCTTCAGGTCTCTGCCTTGTAAATAAGGCTTGATGATCTCTTTTGATTTTGAATCTTCCCTTATCAGCCTGTCCTTTGTGACCTTGTCAATAATAAACGCTTCATTTAGGCCTGTTTTTATACCAAAGAGAGGTGCGCCAACAACCTCTTTCAAAGGTTTGCCTTTGTAAAAAATCTTCTTGCGCAGTGCCTCAACATCCTGCCTGTCAAAATTCCAGGAGTCCTTGCCCAGGCTGGCTTGGGGCATGGTGAATATGTCTGACTTGGTGTACATGGCTTTCCAATCAGTCTCGCTGTCTGGCTTTTGGTTTACGCACATAAATGTGATGGTGTTTTGTGTTTCGGAGGTAAAAGCTTGAACCTCCCTACCCCCCTTAGAAAAGGGGGGAGAAAAGCTGTCACCATCAAGCCCCCCTTCTTTCAAGGGGGGTTGGGGGGTTTTGTTTTTCGCGATGAAAATACAAGGATAAGTGGTTGCATCCTGAAAAATCTGCAAATCACCAAAATCCACAAACTCCAAAATTGTGACACTATTTTTGAGGAATGCCCTTAAAGGCTCTCCTGAGCTTGTCTTTGTGAAAGTGCTGGACGTTATAAACCCCAAAAAACCATCATCTTTGAGGAGCTGGAACCCTCGTCTGTAAAAATACGTGTAAAGGTCAGCCACTCCGTTGAAAGTGTCAGGATAGATTTTTTGCAGGGCTGGCTTGATTGGCGAGAGGAACTCTTGCCTCACATAAGGCGGGTTGCCCAGCACCACATCAAACTTGAAAGGAAACTCCTTGTCCCAGGAGAATGGTGCTTTTGTGTAGGCCGGGTCGTCAACAATGGAGTCTCCGTATTTTATGGCGTGGTTAAGTGCTGGGAGCTTTTCCATGTGGTAGACGAGACGCAGCCA
>Ga0351907_1067_pt1 | contig 30223 bp, 35 predicted proteins | sample BONcelHT113001E6_FD_206861 | JGI IMG/M metagenome (GOLD analysis project Ga0351907, IMG submission 206861) | Enriched cells from coal bed in the Powder River Basin, Montana, United States - BONCAT cells T11 rep1 HSBNCT.T11.300.1.E6 ... | reverse complement strand
AAGAAGTGCTCGCTGCGGCCCGGGCGGCGCAGGTGGACCATTTCGTACGCACCCTTCCGGGCGGCTACAATATGGAAATCAACGAAGAAGCCGGCAACGTCTCCCAGGGCGAAAAGCAGCTTTTAACCATCGCGCGCGCCATACTGGCCGACCCCAAAATCCTGATTCTGGACGAAGCGACCAGTTCGGTGGATACGCGTACGGAAGTACTGATACAAAAAGCGATGGACAACTTAATGAAAAACCGCACCAGCTTCATAATTGCCCACAGATTATCAACCATCCGCAACGCGGATCTGATCATTGTGATGAACGAAGGCGACATCGTGGAACAGGGCACGCACACAGACCTGCTGGCTAAGGGCGGCTTCTACGCCAATCTGTACAACAGCCAGTTCGCGGGCGAGGAACGCAGCGCTTAACAGGAGGGCAAAATGGAAAGCAAAAGCAACCGCTCCGCTCTGGCAAAAGGATTTTTTGAGCAGGGCTACAACTGCTGCCAGTCGGTGGTACTGGCCTTCGCGGAGGATATCGGCCTTTCGGACGAGACCGCCCTTCGGCTCGCCTCCTCCTTCGGGGGCGGAATGGGCAAACTGCGGGAAGTCTGCGGCGCGCTCACCGGAGCTTTTATGGTCATCGGTATGAAAAAAGGATACATCAGCCCGGATGCGGACGCGGAAAAAGCGGCGCAATATGCCCTCATCCAGGAACTGGCCGAATCCTTCAAACAAAAAAACGGCTCCATCCTGTGCCGCGACCTGGTCGGTGAAGACTACGCGCCGGGGGACGCAACGCCCGGCAAACGGACGCAGGCGTACTACGATTCGCGCCTCTGCGCCGGCCTGATCGGGGACGCGGTCCGCCTGCTGGAAGAAAAATTGAAATAACATGCAAACAAAAGGGGGCCGTCTCACAAATGAGACGGCCCCCTTTTTATCCCCCCTCCGTCAAACAAAACAATCGTAAAAACTGTCCGCCCGGACTATGTCTTTTTGCCTTTCCGGCGTTCTTTTTTTAAAAATGCCGCCCAAATCAAAAAACCGCCCGAGCCCATAAAAACAGTGGCTGCCAGCGGGCTTATATCCTCCTTTAGCCTGTTAATCCAGGGAAGTTCCGCAAGATAAACAACCGGCGCCGCGCCCATTGCGATCCCGGCGGCAGACGAACTCCCTATTGTTTTCGTATTTCCGTATACAACACTGCCGTCGTCCAAAAAGAATTCGTATCCAACGGAATAGCTGTAGCGGTTCGCCTTAGGGTCCTGCCGGTCACCCAACTCCCTGCGCACAACGGTGATTTGCCCGGTGGTATGCGTCCCAAATGCGTCCAGCAGGGGCAGGCTGGCCCCGTATAAAACCAGAAGGGCCCCAAAAAAAATCAAGAGTATTTTTCCCGAATAGTTCGGGGGTTTCTTTTTATCCGGCTTTTTCTTCATGCCCGTCCCGTCTTCTCCACAGCGCCCTTCCCAAAATCCCGCAGGTATTCTTTCACCATTTTTTCAGCCAAACCGTAATTCTCGCACGTGCAGAAAATCGCTATTTTTTCTGCGAACCCGCCTTGCAGCAGAATCGTATGCTCGCGGGGATAATATTTTACCCAGCGCACGTTTTTCCATTTCACGCGCACCACCTGCCTGCTCTGGGCCAGCACCCCGGCGCCCATAGCGGTAAAATTGCCTTTGAACAGGCCGAGCACAATCAAAATCGTATTCATCACCCTGTTTTTCTTCGTCTGGGCGGCCTGCGTGTAGTTGGTCGCGCCGTTTTTATCCACAATGAACCCCGGCGCGTATTTGCCGCCGTACAGGATCAGCGTTAATAGATAGGTAAGCACAAACAGCAGTACAATCATAAAAAGCGCGTATTTCGCGTCCGTTCCCATCACGTCCCCGCCGGCCAGGATAATAATAAGGGCGATCAGCGTCCCAAAGGGGATGCCCAACGCCAGCCACAGTCCCTGCAGTATAAACCGGTTCCTCCAGATGGGCACATATATCTCCCAGCGCAGCTCATTCATACGCTCATTCAAACCTGCCGCCCACGCGTACGCCGCACCCCGTGCGGATTTTCGCGCCCTCATCGATCATGGTTCCGCAGCCCGTACAATACATCCTTTTTCCTCCAGACCGTATGGTTTTTTTTATGACTTTCTTTAAAAGGATACCATAAAACGGCAAATCAAAAAATCACCCGAAAGGGCGATTCCCTGGGGTTTGACAGTATGGTGCGCCGTCAGTCCTGCCCGAACAGCGCGGCCAGCGCCGGCTTGTTCAGATTCTGGCCGATTACGCATATGCGGCCGGTATAATCCGCGTCCCTTGCGGTCAGGGCCGTTTCTCCCGGCACAAAGTCAAACTGCGTCCACTGCCCGTCCCCGGTCTGCACAATGCCCTTTGCGCGCAGCACAATACCGTACCGCCCGTCCTCCAGCGCACCCAGCGCGGCTTCAATGTCCGCCGCCGCATACCGCCTGGGCGTTTCAAGTCCCCATACGTCAAATACCTCGTCCGCGTCATGTCCATGCTCGTGCACCCCGCAGGCGCGGCCTTCTTCCTCATGGTGATGATGGTGTGCGGACAGCTCCTCCATCAGTTCGTGCACAAGGGACGAAGCCGCGTCCCGCTCGGCCGCCCGAACGATGGTCTCGGCCTTTATCCTGAACCAGGGCGTGGTGATGATATTCGCATCCGGGTTGATGCGCGCAATATCACTAAAGACCCGCTCCAGCACCTCGGAAGAAGCGTTCTGCGCCCGGCTCAGTACAACGGTCCTCGCAAAAGAAATCTGGTTCAAAAAAAACTCGGGCCAGTTTTTCATATACATGTCGTAATTCAGCGCGTTCACCACCACCAAACACATGCCCAGGCGCACGTCGCCGCGCGCAAGGGAAGTTTCGCAGGCGCGGAGCACGTCGGACAGCTTCGCAATCCCGGAAGGCTCGATGATGATCCGCATCGGATGATATTTATCGATCAGTTCTGAAAGCGCCCGCTCAAAATGGCCCACCAGCGTGCAGCAGATGCAGCCCGAATAGATCTCGCGCACCTCCACGCCGTCGCCTTTCACCAGATCCCCGTCTATCCCGACATCGCCGAATTCGTTCTCAATCAGAGCGACCACCTCGTCCTTTGGTTTTTCGCTCAGAATCTTCTGGATCAGCGTGGTTTTCCCCGCGCCCAGAAATCCGGATATGATATCAATCATTATCATCAGCGCAAATCTCCTTTAAGCAAGCTTTTTGTAGCATTCCCCGCAAATGCCCTGCAGTTCCAGTTTATGCCCCATCACGTGAAAATTATCTTCCTTAACATCGGGGGTGAAAGCCTCCATCGGGCAGTTTTTGACCGCTATGATCTTATGGCATACCATGCAGACCGCGTAATGCTTGTGGTCATGGCGGTCAAGTTCGTACAACGCCGCATCGCTGTCCAATATAAACGTCCGTACGGCCAGCCCTTTTTGCGTGAACAGCTCGAGTATCCTGTATATGGTGGAAAGCGACCCGGCGTCCTTCCCTGTCCGCCCGTAAAGTTCCGCCGCGGTCAGGGGCGTGTCGGTATTTTTCAATACGGACAGCACACACCGGCGCTGCCTCGTTTTTTTAACGCCCTCCGGCCAGAAAACCGATAGTTTTTTCGCATCCAATTCCTTTCATCCCTTTCTTAAAGCGATTGTTTTAGCGCCGCGCGCGCCGCATAGCGAAGGTAACGGCAAAAATCACGGCGGAAACCAAAACGATGGTCGCGCCGCTGGCGGTATCCCAGTAATAAGACAAAATCAGCCCGGATATCCCGGAAAAAAGCGCGATCGCGACCGCATAAAAATGGTATTGCCTTATGTTTCGCGCCGCATTGCGCGCCGCGGCCGCGGGCAGCACCAGCAGGGAACTGATGATCAGCACCCCCACCCACTGTATGGAAACCGTCACCGCCACCGCGCACACCACCGTGAAAAGCGTGTCGTACAGGCCGACCTGGATGCCCCTGCTGTGCGCAAGGGACGGATTCACGCTCACCAGCAGCAGCTTGTTGAATATCAAAAACCACAGAACGATGATCGCGGCCAGCGTAACGGACAAAAGAAGCAGGTCGGACGCGCTGATGCTCAGCAGGTCGCCTATCAGAAAAGCGGAATACTTCGCAAACCCGCCGCTTCGCGATAGCAGCACGATCCCCAGCGCGACCGCCGAAGACGAAAAAACGCCGATGATGGTGTCGGTGGAAGCCGTGTTCGCCCTTTTCACCGCCATCACCGCAAAAGCGAGCAGTATCGAGAACAGCACCATGGACCAAATCGGCTGCCCAAAGCCGGCCAGCACGCCGATGGCGATACCGGTCAGTGCGGAATGCCCCAGCGCGTCCGCGAAAAACGCCATGCGGTTGTTTACCACCATGGTGCCCAGCAGCCCGAAGGCGGGCGTCACCAGCAGCACGCCCAGCAGCGCGTTTTTCATAAAGTCGTGGCCGGCCCAGTCGAACTTAAGCAGCGCATCCATCACCCTGTATATCTCGGTCATGACCCGCCTCCTTCGCCGTTCATCAGATCCAGCCCGAACACATCGGACATTTTTTTATGTTTGAACACTTCCTCCGGCGTCCCCACGGCCTGGATGGTCTTGTCGTTCAACAGGGCGACCCGGTCGGCATACTTCATCACCAGGTTCAAATCATGCGATACCAGAATAATGGATAGATGGTACGCCCGCCGAAGATCGGAAACCGTCTTGTAGAATATCTTCAAACCGGCCAGGTCTATCCCGGAGACCGGCTCGTCCAAAAGAAGCAGGTCGGGAACGGGCTGGAGGGCAAGGGACAGAAGCACCCGCTGGAGTTCGCCGCCTGAAAGCGCGCCCAGCCTGCGGTCCATCAAATGCCCCGCATCCACGCGGTCCAGATTTTCACGCACGGCGGCCCGCATGTCCTTCGGATGGAAGAACCATACAGCCTTATCGGACAGCGCGGCGGCGATCAGGTCGTAAACGCTGACCGGGGAGGTCGTGTCCAGTTCCAGCTTCTGCGGCACATAGCCAATGGTGGGCCTGCGCCGTATCCGGTCTCTTCCGTCCAGGAAGACCAGTTCTCCCGCATGGGGCATTTCCCCCAGAATTGCCCTTAAAAGCGTGCTTTTACCCGCGCCGTTGGGGCCGATCAGGCAGGTCAGTTCCCCGCAGTGTATGTGCAGGTTCACGTCCCGGAGGATCTCATAGCTGCCCAGCGCCACGCCAAAGTTTTGGATCCGCGTGCAGCACAGCCCGTTTGTGCAAACGGGGTCAGTGCATTCCCTGTTCACGAAAGCGCTTCCTTCAGCACAGAAAGGTTTTCGTCCATGATCTTTAAATAAGCGCCTTTTTCCATGGGGCCGGTCACGGCCGGGTCCAGAATATATACCTTTGAGCCCGTCTCCCGGGCGATGGTCTCGGCCGCCACCGCCGGGTACTGCGGTTCGGCGAACAGCGCCTTTACATGCAGGCGGTTGATCGTGTCTATCGTATCGGCCAGTTCCCTTGCGCTGGGCTCGGAACCCGGTTCCCTTTCAACCACCGCCGCAATGTAGAGATCAAACTCCTGCGCAAAATAGGGGAACGCCTCGTGGAAGGTCACAATATCCCGGCTGGGGAGTCCGTCCAGCTCCGCGTGCATCTTGGCGCGCGCGGCTTCAAGCTCTTTTACATACGCCTCGGTATTGGCTAAAAATTCATCGGCGCGCTGCGGCATCAGGGCCGCCAAGCCCTCCCCGATGTTTTTCACCTGCTGTATCGCGTCCGAAATGCTCACCCAGAAATGCGGGTTGTCCCCCTCCGCCCCCGGCAGACGCGGGATGCCCTCGCTTGAATCGATGACGGTAAGCTCCGGGAACTGGGCGATCACCTTGTCCATAAATGACTCCATCCCCGCCCCGTTGATTACCAGAAATTCCGCTCTCTCCAGATTTTTCATGTCCCCCGGCGTCGCGGAATAATCGTGCAGGCAGCCGGTGGTGGGCTGGGTCATATCCACAATGTCTATCCCGGGCATGTCCGCCGTAACGTTCATCAGCATGATATAGATGGGGTAAAAAGACGCCGCAATGGTCACCGTCTCCTCCCCGGCCTGTGTTTTGGTTTTCGTCCCGGCGGCGCATCCCGCCAGCAGTGCCGCCGCCAGCAGCAGGGCCAGTATAGCAAACAACAAACGCTTGATTTTCATAATGCACCTCCTATCAAATGCAAATGATTCCCATTTGCATCTATTGTACCCCTATCCCCAAAACATGTCAATGCCTTTGGAGGGCCGGAAAACCGCTTTCTTTGTAAATTGAATATCTTCAAAAAATCGACGTTCAACTATCCTTTTTTAACTTTTTGATGTATGATTATAACTGGAAATCAATCAGGGAGGATAACGGTTTTGGATTTAACCCGCGGCAAGACCCCATTTTTTTTCGACGGGGCGTTCGGCACCTACTACCACTCGAAATTCCATAAGAATATTTTTTGTGAGACCGCCAATTTAAGCGACCCGGATTCGGTGCTCGCCATTCACAAGGAATACATCGCCGCGGGCGCAAACGCCGTCAAGACCAATACCTTCGGCGCCAACCCCATTTTAACGGAAGACCGCGAAAAGCTTGCCTTCATCATCCAAAGGGGATACGAAATCGCGTATAAGGCCGCGCAGGGTACGGGCACGGCCGTGTTCGCGGACATCGGCTGCATCCATTCTTCCAGCCTGGACGCGGCCGAAGAATATAAAAACATCGCCCGTACATTCATCGGGTGCGGGGCAACGCATTTCATATTCGAAACCATGAGCGAATTCGACCCGCTCGCCCCCGCCCTCGCGCTGATCAGAAAGAAAGTACCGGATTCGGTCATACTCGTTTCCTTCGCCGTATCGCAGGATGGCACCACCAGCCGGGGCCATTCCTACAAAAAAATCATGGAGACCGCGGCCGCCAGCCCTCATGTGGATGTGGTGGGCTTAAACTGCCTGTGCGGACCCAGCCATATGTACGACCTCCTGCGCGACCTTTGCGCCATCGGCAAACCCCTTGCCGCCATGCCCAATGCGGGCTACCCCTCCACCCTCAACGGCCGGACGGTGTACATGGACAACGCGGACTACTTTTCGGGCAAGATCGCAGACATCCATTCGCTGGGCGTCAACATCCTGGGCGGCTGCTGCGGCACCACGCCGGAGCACATCCGGCAGACGGTCGCAAAATTTCAGGGCCATCCTTCGGCTTTCGCCCCCGTGGTCTGCGATCTGCCTACGGTAAAGCCGCCCCGGCCGGCGCAAAACCCGCTGGCGGAAGGTTTTGCCTCCGGACGGAAGATTCTGGCGGTCGAACTGGACGCGCCGGTCCTTCCGAATGGGGATTTCATAACGGATGCGGCGCGCGCGCTCAAGAGCGCGGGAGCGGACCTCATCACGGTGGCGGATTCCCCCCTTGCCCGCACACGGGCGGACAGCATCATGACGGCGGCCCGTATCCGGCGGGAGACAGGCGCGGAGGTCCTGCCCCATCTTTCCTGCCGCGACCGCAACCACATCGGCATCAAGGCCGCGCTGATCGCGGGCCAGATCGAAAATATACGAAATATCCTCATCATAACGGGAGACCCCATCGCACAGACCGACCGGGAGGAATACAAAGGCGTCTTCAGTTTCAACGCGGCAACGCTTATCGCATACATCCGCCGCCTGAACGAAGAACTGTTTGCGTCCTCCCCCTATTATATCGGCGCGGCGATCGACACGGGCGCGGCCAATTTTAAAAACGAACTAGACCGCGCCCGGCGCAAACTGGAAAACGGGGCGCAGTACTTCCTTTCCCAGCCGCTGTTCTCGGACCGCGAGATCGAAAACCTTTTCCTTGCGAAAAAAGAACTGGGCATCCGGCTGCTTGCGGGCATACAGCCCCTCGCCAGCCATAAAAACGCGCTCTTTTTAAACAACGAGGTCTCGGGCATCTCCATCCCTGCAGAACTGATCAAACGGCTTGCCGGCAAAAATCCGGCGGAAGTTAAGGAGATCTCCCTTGATTTCAGCATGGACATCGTTTCAAAAACATTGTCGTTCTGCGACGGTTACTATATCGTGACCCCGCTTAACAAAGTGGACCTGGCCGGCGGCCTGGTCCAAAGGATAAGGAGCAAAAAACCATGATCATAATCGGAGAAAAACTCAACACTTCCATCCAAAAAACGATGGAGGCCGTCCAAAACAGAGACGAAGAAGCACTCATCGCGCTGATCCGCGCGCAGGAGGAAGCCGGGGCGGATTACCAGGACGTAAACGCGGCGGTGGGCGGTGACGAGCTTGCGGGCATGCAGTGGCTCGCCGGTTTGGTGCTGAAGCATTCCCACGGCGGCATCATGCTGGATTCTCCTTCTACGGAAGTGATCGAAGACGTCATCAAAAAGGTGGGAGAAAGGCCGGTGATCGTGAATTCGGTCACCCTGTCCGAACGCCTTTCCCTGCTTCCCGCGATTTTTGAGGCCGGCGCCGCGGTGGTGGGCCTGCCCATGGACGGGGGCGGCATCCCCCGTACCGCAGAAGGCCGCAAAAAAAACGCCGAACGCCTGGTGGATAAAATCACGGCAGCCGGAATCCCCCCCGAAAAGATTTTCATAGACGTGCTGGCCGAATCGGCCGCGGTCGCGGACGAAAACCTCATGATTGCGCTTTCTTCCATCCCCCTGATCAATGCGATCGATCCGGGCATCAAAACGGTATGCGGCGTGTCCAACGTTTCTTTCGGCCTGCCCGGGCGGGTCAACATCAACTGCGCATTTCTTTCGGCGGCCGTTGCGGCCGGCCTTCAAAGCGCAATACTGGACATCACTTCCCCCGCCGTTAAAACGGCGCTGCTTTCCTCCCTCGCGGTCGTTGGCCGGGATGAGTATTGCCTCAATTACATCGCCCATATGCGCGGTATGAAGGGATAATTCAACCAGCAAAACCAAAATAATACAGTTGCGCCCCCCGCCCCGCTTTTGCAAAGCGGGGTTTATTATTGTTTCCTTAAAAATTTATGGCTTTTTCAAGGCATTTTTCTTCACAAAAAATTCATCCTTTCAACATCCATGAGCCACAAAAATTCATTCAATAGACATATTTCCTGTTTATTGTTCTTTATGGAGGTTCAACAATATGGAATCATACACAAGGCGCCCCCAGAAGCGTAAAAAGAAAGCCATTGTCCTACAGGTCATCCGGCTCATCGTACAGATACTGTTTTTCATATTCCTGCCTGCGCTGTACTTAGACGCGTTTTTGCAGCTCAAGCTCGTCTGGGCCAGTATCACCGGCGGTTCGTTCGACTTAATCGCGCTCCTGCCCCAGATGGTTCTGCTCATCGCCGTCGTTCCGGCCACCATCCTCCTCGGAAGGTTTTTCTGCGGGTGGATGTGCGCGTTCGGCGCGCTGGGCGATTTCATATACAAGGCCGCAAAAAAACTGTTCCGCGTCAATGTCAGAATAAGCGAGCGGGCGGACCACGCCCTTAAATTCGTCAAATACGGCATCCTCGCGTTTGCCGTTATATTCCTTTGGACGCTGGACGTCCCCGGCCTGTCTTCGGCCAGCCCCTGGGACGTCTTCGGGATGATCGCAACAGTGGGAAGCGTGCCGGCCATCGGCTATATTCTTGCAAACCTCACGCTCGGATTCATATTCTTCGCGCTGATCGCATTCGGCTCGGCTTTCATCCAGCGGTTTTTCTGCAGATACCTTTGCCCCCTGGGCGCGGCGTTTTCCATCCTATCCTTCTTCAAGTTAACCCGCATAGAAAAACCGGCCGCGGGCTGCGGCAAATGCCGCGTCTGCACAAAATAGTGCGCGATGGGCATTCCGCTGTATAAAAGCGACACCGTAAATACCGGAGAATGCATCGAATGCCTGCAATGCGTGACGGCCTGCCCGCGCGGCAACGTGTCCTATTCCTTCGCGGGCAGCAACGTCCGCCCGCTACTGGCGGGCACAATGGCGGTCATCACCATCACGTGCGCATACGGCGGGGTCGGCCTCGCCCTTGCGGCGTCGCAAACCGCCGAAACACCCGTACAGATCGAAGCCACTTTGGACGATGGCGCTGTCAGCGGCGAGATTGAACTACATAGCGCAGCCTCCCCCAGCGCGGACACCACCGGCACCGCGGCGCCTCAAACCGCTCCCTTTGCCACCGGCACTGCGGCCGCTTCCGCCTCCCTCTATGCGGACGGAACCTATACTGGCACGGGCACGGGCTTCCGCGGCGCCTCCACCCAGGTCTCGGTCACCATCCAGGGCGGCGTAATCACGGATATCACCCCCGTTTCAACCGGCGACGACGCCCCTTATTTTGACCGCGCTTTCTCCTTAGTATGCAGCGACATTATGAGCTGCCAGTCCGCTTCGGTGGACGCCGTTTCCGGCGCCACCTACTCCAGCCAGGGCATTATGGACGCCGTCCAGGACGCCCTCTCCCAGGCGGCTTTATAATTTACAACTTTTTTTAAAAAAAGCCCTCATCTTTTAAATAAGCGGATAAAACGAAAAAGCGCCGTCGGCGCTTTTTTGTCTATTGTTCACCCTTTTATTTTTTGATGATGTTGATGGACCCCGAGACCGTATCCACGGAGACGCTGCTTTTGCCGTCCTTATACTCGTTGTTCGCCATGGCAAAGTCGTTGCTGATCCCGCCGCTCACGGTATCCGTTTCCAGCGTGAACCCGTCGTTCTCGGGCAGCTTTAATGTCACGCTTCCCGAAACCGAATTCGCCTCGGTCATCGCGGGCATATTGCCGGATAAAATGGCCACCGCTCCGCTGGTGGTGGTGGCTTTCACGCTGTCCATGCTTGCCGCATCCAGCCTGATCGCCCCCGAAACGCTGCTCGCACGCACATCGCCGTATTCTCCGCCCTGCACCTGTACAGCTCCGGATGTACTTCCCATTTGAAGGGAATCCGCCTTCGCGCCGTCCAGATAAAGGGCCCCGGACGTACTGTTGATCTTCAAAGTATCTGTCTGCACGTCAGCCACGTTTATCCTCCCGGAAGTCGAGTACACGTCTATATTGCCCCGGTACTGGGCGGGCACATACAGCGTTATCTGGATGTCCACCCAGTCAAAATTGAACCATTCGTGCCAGTTGTCCTTAAGCCCGCTCACCGCGCTCACGGTATCGCCGCTCGCAGAGCACACCATCAGTTCGTCATTGTTCAGCGGGCGGCTGCTCTTTTCTTCGATCCGGATGGCGTCTCCGTCGGTCACCACCACGTCGATGGACTCGCTTACAAAATCCAGCCGGATGTTGCCTTTTCCCTCAACGTCCGCTTCAAAGTCGGACATCGAAACGCCTTCCGCCTGACTGGCCCGTTCCCCGAACATCAGCCTCCCCGCCGAAAAATAGATCATGTTGCGCGCGGCGATTCCCCATGCGACCAGTCCGATCAGTATGCCCGCGATCACGGACAAAATAACTATTTTTACAATCCTGCTCATTATTCCATCTCCTTATTTGTTCAATATGGCATTCACAAGTTTCTGTACCACGGCGCCCAGTATGAAGATCACCCAGGTCACATACCACGCGCCGGTCGTAAAGCTGATCAAAAAGTACAGCACCACGATGATGGGCCAGACGATGCCCGCATACAGGTTCTTTTTCTCCTGTTTGGCGGCGCTGGCTGCTTTCCACTCACGGAATTCCTCCACCATGGTGTCGTCCATCTTCGTATATCCGGGATGCATGATGTTGTTATACACCAGAAGGGACGTCGCCCCCGCGATCAGCGCGAACATGACCACCAGGCCGGGGATGGGCAGCCCCATCGTTCCAAGAAGGATAATGGCCACCGGGCTTAAGATATACATCGCGACCGCGATTGCCTTAAACTTCGCTGACTGCCGCCTGTTTTTCTCAATCTCCGCCTTGCCGGCCGGGCCGGGCTCGTTGATCTCAAGGATCAGCCGGTCCATGTCCCCCACGCTCCGCTTCACGATCTCAAACGCCTCGTCTTCGGTCGCGCCTTTTTTTAAAAGATCCTCATACCTTTCCTTTAAGTTGAGGTACATCTCTTCCCTCAGTTCAATCGTTCTTTTGGTTTTCGGAGCGTTCGCAAACAGCTCCTCAAGATAAATGCGTAATTTCTCTTCCATTTCTTTTTTCTACCCTCCATTAGATTAGACTGTCGATTAGTCTTTTAGTCTCTTCCCAATCTTCCTTGCTCTTTTCGTAAAGCATCTTTCCAAGTTTTGTGATCCGGTAGTACCGGCGCCTGGCTCCGGTGGTCTCATCTCCCCAGTAAGACTCGATCATCTTTGCTTCCTCCAGCCTCTTGAACGCCGAGTACAGCGTGGCTTCCTTGAGTTCATACTGGCCGTCGGTCCTCATCTGAATGGATTTGTTGATTTCATATCCGTAGCTGTCCTTATCCATCAGCTGGGCCAGAATGATCGTCTCGGTATGCCCCCTGACCAGGTCGGACGTAATTGACAAGCCCGTCATCCCCTTTCCTTCAAGTTATATCTTGATTTTAAGTACATATTATCACTACTTACTTCGCCTGTCAATGTATATTTTAAAAATATTTATATTTTTTTGATTTATTTTTTTAAGCGGCGTATGCGGTAAAAAATGATTTCACACCGCAGGGTAAAAGCCATATGATGTAACAAGGAGGAAGCGCTATGAGAAACCAATGCGACTGCAAGGAACTCGTGCTGCTTGGAACGGCCGTCGCGCTTGAGATCAGCCAGAACATGACGTCCGACGAACTCACAAAACTGGCCGGCCTTCTGGTGATTATATCAGACGAACTCGCGCTCCTTTCCCTCTGCGCGCCCGAAAAAGCGGGAAACGAGGAGCAGGAAGCGGCCGCAGCATTGTTATAAAAAAACGGATAGGCTTAAACGTATCCCCGCCGCCTTGCGGCAACCCGGGGACCCCGCAAAAAAGGCATTCCTTTGGCCGCTTGGGCCGGAATGCCTTTTTTATTATCGTTTGTTTTTCAATCCTTGAAGCTGATGGTCACATGCATGGCGTCGCAGAAAGGTTTGTTTTCCGACCCGCCGCACCGGCAGAGGGTAACGCGGTTGCGCACTTCCCAGACAAAGCCGCCCGCAGATTCAATGGGAATCCCACCCTTCACCCACAGGGGCCCGCTGCAATGCCGGGACGGATCCTGCAAAATCACGATCCCCGGCTCCAGCTCGGGTTCGATGGGCGTCCTCGTCTCCTTGTCCAGGGCGACCAGCCTGCCGGCCGGACAGTCGCAGGCGGTTTTGATAGCTTCCTCGCGCAGCTCCGGGTCGTCAGAATGCATGGTCAGGGTCCATGTATCGCCGTGCTCGCCGTGGCAGAACCTTGCGAACGCGCAAAGGGAGATCACATCGGCCAGCACCAGCTTGGGTCCTTCCAGCATCCTCGCCCGCTCAAAAAACGGCTTTCGCATCGCGGTCTCCGTACCGTCAAAATCGTGCACATGGTTTCCGTCACAAAACGGCAGGGTGGAAGAACGCCCGCAGCGGCAAAGGGAATACTGATTTTGCAGGGGAAACGTCCTGCCCTGCTTGTATTTCACGCCGTATCCCTCGGGCACGATGACCCTCTCTTCCAGAGGGACGTTTCCGCAAACCAGATACGGTCCGTCCTTTTCGATCACGATCCTCATTTGCGTCTGGTTATCCATATCATTACCCCGTTACTAAAAAATATATGGCATACTCTATTATAATTAATCCTTATGGAAACACAAGTATTTTATGCCCGTGCATTTTTCTAAAAAAGAAAAGGGGCCTTGCAAAAAGGAGGAAAAGCATCCTGTTTGTCAAGGTCCCCTGTTTGGTTGTTTCAGATATTTCTTAGGTCAGTTTCCACTTCAGCTTACCCTTTTCCTTGCGGACGTCCTGAAGGATCTTGGTGAAAGGCTTGTTGTGCACAACGCAGCCCACGTTCTGCTGGCGGATCAAAAGTTCCACGCAGCAGTCGCACGCGACACACCAGTCAATATCCTCTTCCTTGTCCGCCATGTACTTCGCGGGCAGTTTGGGGTCGGCCAGGGACTGGCGTCCCAGGGAGATCATATCGGCGTAGCCGTGCTCGATGTTGTAGTTGCCCCAGTGGAACATGGAGTTCCATTCGGGCTGTACGGCCTGCAGATTGTTTTTGCCGGTGTTCAGAACGGAATAGGCGCCGCCCATCACAACGGTCTCGGGTTTTTTCAGGCTGTCCTTGATGGTCTTGGCCATGGTGAAGTGCAGGTAGCAGTCGTCCGGCTTCGCGCGGTCGGGCATATGCAGCGCCATGGTGATGGAGGGCGCGCCGGTGGATTCAAGTATAAAGTTCGCGCCGCGTTCCTCCAGGCCCCGTACCAGATCGATGGACTCGGTCAGGTCTATAATGGCGGTGTCCGGCCCGGCAGAACCCTGTCCGCCCGGGAAACCTTCCCACATGGATACCTTGGACCCTACAATGAAGCCCGGGTCGTTTACAACCTTGCGTACCTTCTCGGTCATATCGAACGCGAACCGTCTCCTGTTCTCCCACGGGCCGCCGTATTTCCATTTGCGGTCGTTATAGGGACGCAGAACCTGTGAACCTAAATACCCGTGGCAGAACTTCAAATCCACGCCGTCCGCGCCCAGGTCGTAGAGGATCTTGGATGTGTTCACGAACTGGTCGATGGTTTTTTCCAAATACTCTTCGTCCATCAGCTCGCCGCCGAATCCGTGCAGGGGCTTCACGCATACGCGCTTCTGGCCGCCGCCCCCGGATATCTCTCCCGAGTGGTTTAACTGCACGATCAGCAAAGGATCGGGGTTGATGTCTTTCATATCCTTAATAAACTTTTCCCATTCCTTTATATTTTCTTTATTATCAGGCTGCAGGCTGATCTGCATGTCCCTTGCGCGGCTGTCGTACTGCATGGTGATGGACTCAAAAACGATCACGCCCGCATCCCCCTCAAACAGGTTTGCGTAGCGCTCGATCGCCCTGTCCGAAAAACCACCGGCCGGGCTTGCGTCGCAGCATTCCATGGGCTGAATCACAAATCTGTTTTTGGCAGTCTTTGTGCCGACCTTAATGGGTCGGCCCAAAGCTGTGTCTTTATTACTCAAATCATTCTCCTCCTTTTGGGGTTATATTGAATGGATTGTATACTCTTACATACTATTATACTTTTTAGAGCCATATATACAATACCAACAAAACACATGGTTATTACCATGTTTTTGCTAGTATTATTTTCACCAGTAACCTCCTTAGTAAATATTGAGTTTTTATTTTGTTTAAAGGATATTTACACATCAAATAAACCCTAGTATAATAATTGTTATACTAGGGTTTGCGGAAAGGAGACGCTTCATGAACGACACCGGATTCGGGTGGATATTCTCGCCCAACGCAACAAAGAAGATCGTTGTACGGGGCCGGGACGAATTTTTCAACAGTTCGAATTTTTTCCATACGCTGCTGGAATTCATCCAGGACGGCGTCAGCGTTCTGGATAAGGACTTAAACGTGCTGTACGTCAATACCACCATTTCCAGCCTGTACCTGCAGGACGGAAATGTCCAAAACGCCCTTAACCGCAAGTGCTACAGCATCTATCACCAGCGCTCCGCCCCCTGCGAGAACTGCCCCACCCTTCAGACGCTCAGCGACAAGCAGCCGCATATGGACGTGGTGAGCTATAACCGCAAGGACAACAAGGCCGGCTGGCACGAACTGTTCTCCATCCCGGTTTTCAGCGAAGACGGCGAGATCATTCTGATTATCGAATACATCCGGGACATCACCTTCCAAAAATTTATCCGCAATAACCTGGCGGAGATCGAGCAGCGGTTCAAAGCCCTGGAAAAACAGAACGAAATGCTCATTCAGATACTGAACCAGCGGGAAAAATCCCAGAACGACCTGGAAGAGACCATCTTTACCAACGTGGAGAAATTCATCAAGCCCTCCCTCAATTATCTTAAAAAAACGGCCAACGTAAAAGATATAGATTTGGTCAACGGCATCATAGACGAGATTGTCTACCCCATCACCAAAAAACGGCCGCCTTCCATCGCAAAGCTCACCCCGCGCGAACTGCAGGTCGCCACCTTCATCAAGGAAGGCTACCAGTCCAAGGAGATCGCGGACAGGCTGTTCGTCACCCAAAAGGCCGTGGACTACCACCGCCTCAACATCCGCAAAAAATTAAAGCTCCCCCGTTCGGCCAACCTGCGCACCTACCTGGAGACGCATTTGTAATTTTTTGTTCCTTATCTTATAGAAAAAAGAAGGGCAGAAAAAAACCTATATGATTTCTTCTCCCTCACACATCGGGACGGTGTCCAGTATGTCTTCTAACAGGCAGTAATCGATGTCTTCGCCCGCGCCCAGCCGCATCAGCGTGCGGTAGGGCCGGGATCCCGAAATCAGCGGATGCAGGTTCTTTTTATTTTCTTCGTACAGCCGCAGAGCCGTGCGGCTCAGGTCATCCATGGCCGCGGGGCCGGCAGTTTTTACGATCCGGCTGATGATCGCCCCGGCGGCGGCTATGTCGTCCACCGAGAACTTAAGCCGCGTTCCCGCGCAGACGATCGCGATATCCCGCCCGCTCTGCGCGGCTTTTTTTGCCACGGCGTCCGCGTTGTTCAGGCATCCTAAGTACACCTCTTTTGCGGCCATAGCTTTTTTGACGGCGTGGGTCCCGTTGGATGTGCACATCACCAGGCATTTGCCGGCTATCTTTGACCGTCCGTATTCCAGCGGGGAATTCCCCAGGTCGAACCCCGTAAGCTTCACGCCATCCCTCTCGCCCCCGGTCACGACCCCGTCGCAACCGGTATGCGACTTCGCTTTTTCAAGGGCGTCGTTTTTATCCTCCACCGGTATCACCCTCCTGCAGCCGTTGTGCAGCGCGGTGGCAATGGTGGAAGTCGCGCGCAACAGGTCGATCACGACCGCAGTCCTGCCCGCAAGATCGCTCCCGTCCGCATGCGCGTAGGTCGGGTAAGTCGTTATCTTCATGGACCAAACCCTCTTCGCTCCCTCGTTATTCTAAAGTCTGCCTTTTTTATATTCCTTCATGGCCTTGCGAATCAAACGGTTGAAATTGTCCGCGTCCCATGCGCTCCGGCCCACGAACAGCCCGTCGATATGCGGGCAGGCCGCAAGCTCGCCGCAGTTCTCCACATTCACGCTGCCCCCGTACAGAACGGGGATATTAAGGGCCTTTTCCCCGAACAATTCGCGGAGCACCTTTTTGATCACGGCGTGCTTCTCGTCGGCATACCCCGCCGTCGCGGGCACGCCGTTCACGCCGATGGCCCACACCGGCTCGTACGCGACCCACAGCCTTAAAAGCATATCTTCCGTCACGTCGGCCAGGCCGATCTTCAGCTGGGTCGCGAGCACCTCGTCGCTTAAACGGAGCGCCTTTTGCTCCCCGGTCTCCCCCACGCACAAAAGCGCGGTAAACCCGTGCTTTAAGGCGGACAAAACCTTGGGCCGCTCCTCTTCGTCGGTCTCGCCCATCACATGCCGCCGCTCGGAATGGCCGATCTCAATGATGTCCACGCCGATTTCCTTCAGCATAATCGGGGAGATCTCGCCGGTAAACTGCCCCTCTTCGGCGGGGTGCATGTTCTGCGCGCCGATCAATATTTGCTCGCTTGTGACCGTCTGTTTGGCCCGGTCCAGCGCCGTATAGGAAGGCACGATGAATATTGCCGCCTTTTTCCGGTCTATATCCGCCGTCAGTTCAGAAAGGCGCGCAAGGAAGCTCTGCGTCTGGGCAATTGTTTTATACATCTTCAGATTGGAGCCTATAAAAATCTTATCCATTACTTGAAGTTTTCCTTCTCGATTTCTTTTATCGCGTTCACCTTGGGCGTGGACGGGCTGTCCGCAAACTGCAGCGAAAGCCACTCTCTGGTGATCTTTTTGGCCAGTTCGACGCCGATCACCCGCTCGCCCATGCAAAGAACGTTCGCGTCGTTGGAAAGCTTCGCGCGTTCGGCGGAAAAATTGTCGTGGCATACCGCGGCGCGGATTCCCTTGCATTTGTTGGCGCTCATGGCCATGCCGATGCCCGTTCCGCAGATCAGTATCCCTTCCTTTTCAAAACCGCTGCCGGCAAGTGCGCTGCACACCTTTTGGGCGACCAGCGGATACACCGTTTCGTCCTGTTTTGTAAAGCACCCCACGTCCTCCACGTTATATCCGAGCGATTCCACGTATTCTTTGATGGTATCTTTCAGGGAAACCGCCGCGTTGTCACAGCCTATCACGATCGTTTTTTTGTCCATTTTTTATCCTCTCCAATATTGATTTAAAAATTGTACAGCACCCGCAGTTCAGCGGGTGCTGCGTTGCAACTTATTCTAACACTTTGGGAACGTCCCTGTACATGCCCTTTTTCCATTTTTCGTCCAGCATGTCGCTCATGATCTTATAGCACAGGTCGGAAAATTCCTTGTCCAGTATGTGCATGTCGCAGACCATATAGTCCAGGTTGCCGTTGTCCTTCGTGAGTTTATCGCGCATCAGGGGGCGCATCAGCGTTGCCCGCCGCGACCATCTCGGCTCCTTCTCGTCCGGCTCCCATACCGGGCCGCATCCGTTGCCTTCGGACCAGCCGCGCGCGCGGGTAGCCAGCGCCTCGCTCTGGTCGTAGGCCGACCATCCCTGCATGGGCAGTATGAACATCGTGGGCCCCGTGGTCTTGTTCAGCCGCTCGGCGATGTAATCGCAAAGATACGCGATCTCGTCCAGCGTGGGCACCATGATGGTCACGCCCGCGTTATGGATGTAGGGCGCCTTGGTGTCCTTGTACCCCCGCCGTTTTCCCGATTTAAAATCCTCCAAAAATTCCTTTGGAAGGGAATCAATCGCGCCGCAGGCGCTCTGGTCGATGCCGCCGGGGCAGACAATCTGAGGAATCCCCATTTCGCTGGCCGCGGTCAGGCGCTCGCCCGTCCATGTCTTGGGCATCCCGTACGGGCTGTTGTACATGGTGTTGGTCAGCTCGCCGATGGTCAGGTCAATCACCGCCTTGATATGTCCGGAACGGATCAAATCCTCCATGGTCGCGCCGGCGGAACCCACCTGGTGGATGGTGATGGAGTCCCATCCGCGTGCGTCCATATCCTTTGCGATCGCGTTTACCGGCGGGGTGGTCGTGCCGTAAGCCGTCAGCGCGATCAGCGGGCGCGCGCCCTTTGTGGCCTCTTCGCCCACCTTGGCCATACAAACGATGCCCGCGGCGGCGTTCGCCACCATCTTGCGCGTCACCACGTTGATGCCCATCTCGGCGGTGGGGTTCATGATATAGATGTCCTTGTTGCCGATCCACATGGAAACGTCGCTCGAAGCCATGTCGGTCATCATGATCTTGGGCACGCCGAAGGGCAGAGCGCGCATGGCGTAGCAGACGGTGGTGGTCCCGACCGACCCGGCCCAGGATATGATCCCATCCACTTTTCCTTCCTCATACAGCTGCACGGCCTTTGCTGCCCCCGCGTTTCCCACCATTTCGATGGCCGAGGCACGCGGAGCCGCAAACACCTCTTTTTTATCCGTCCCGTTGGCGGCCAGCACCTCGTCCAGCGATATGTCGGCCCAGTCCACGTCCTTGCCCAGGCTCATGTTCATAATAACCGGGTTTCCGCCGTAAAAGGCCACCTGATCGGCGATGAACTTAATTTCATTTCCTTTGGTATCCAGCATTCCGACTACGATAATATTCGGTTTCCCGTTTTTCATTTTATCTTTGTCCTCCTTTCGGCAAAGCCCTTTGCGGCTTACCTTCTGTACGCTTTATAACTCTTGGTAGCTTCAAGCACCGCTATCTCTATGGGCAGCCGTTCGGCCGCGCTTCCGCCCACAAATCCGTGCGCGGATGTGTTCTTAAACACATACGCCGCGTCGTCCGCGGTGGTGATGGGGCCGCCGTGCGAGAACAGGATCACATCCGGGTTCACCTTTGTCGCCGCGTCGAATATCTCCTGGGTCATCTGGCAGGCTTCCGGGAGCGTCAGGTGCGTGACCGCGCCGATCTTGCCGCCTGCCGTGGTCCCCACATGACCGGCAATCACGTCCGCGCCCACTTCGGCGAAAGTCACGGCCTCCTCGGGGGAATAGGCATATGTAAAGGTAAACATGCCCATTTCATGCGCAGCCTGCACAAACTCCACTTCCTTTGAAAACCCCATGCCGATCTTTTCGATCTGCTCGTTGAACGGCGGATCGTACAGTTTGGCCATCATGGGGTTGATGCCCGATATCCCCAGATCCCATAATTTTTTCAAATGCTCCTTGTGGGGCAGCAGGGGGTTGTGCCCGCCCGAAAGCGAAATCACGGGCGCGTCCGAAACGTTTGCGAGAATCTCGGGCGCCAGGTCGAAGATGATCTGGTTGCAGTCGCAGTAAGGCAGGAACGCCGCCAGCGAACCGCATCCCTTCATCCGCCACCAGCTGGTAGGCGATACGCATATCAGATCGGAGCCGCCTTCCTCCTGCAGTTTAGCCGTGAGACCGCAACCGCAGTTGGGCATGAACAGGGGCCTCCCCGTCTTTATTTCCGCCCGGAGCCGCTCGTTCAATTCTTTTGCCGTATAACGTTTTGCCATTTTTTCTATTTCCTTTCCTATCCATTCGTATTTTCTAAAATCCGGCGGCCCGCTTTTTACAGCAGTCCGTATTTTTCCATGAAAGCCTGCGCGTTTCCGGACGCGATGACCGGGATATCCACCTCGCTCACCAGCGTTTCCCCCTCGTCCGCCTGCTCCAGAAGCTCGATTGTCTGCCGCTGCCCGTAGAACGGGTAATCCGACCCGAACAGCAGCCTGGTAACGCCGCCTGTCCAAATCTTCACGCGCGTGATCATTTCCTGCAAAACGATGTATTCGTGTCTCTCCAGCTTTGCGAAGTTCGCGCTGATATCGGCGTAAACGTTCGCGTGCTTGCGCAGCAGCAGGGCCACCTCGTCGTACATCCCGCGCCCCGCGTGCCCCAGCAGGATGGGCATTTCGGGGAACAGGCAGGCCGCGTCGTCGATGGGCGCAAGCGCCGAATACTTGTCCATGAGCGGCCGTATGCCGATCCCGCCCGTATGGAACAGCACGGGCAGCCGCCGCGCCTGCAGCACTTCGTACACGGGGTACAGCCGCGCGTCGTTCGGATAAAATGCCTGGAGGTTCTGGTGCAGCTTTAAGCCCTTGAACCCGAAATCGTCTATATATCTTTCAAGCGCGTCCGCGGATGCCTTTCCGCCGAAGGGATCCACCGTGCAAAAGCCGATGAGCTTTCCGCCCGACCGCGCGGCCTCGCCCGCAACATACTCGTTCACGGCGGCAAGGTCCGCGTTGGTCTCGCCCTGCGCCATGGCCAGCGCGGACACCACCGAGAGGTCGACGGCGGCTTCTTCCATGGACGCAAGCAGCCCTTCGGCAGACAGCGTCAAAGCGGGGTCCAGTCCCCGCGCGGCAAAATAGCTTTTCAGCGCATCCGTCGTCCTCGCTTCCGGCCACAGATGCGTATGGATGTCAATCCTCATAATTCTATCTCCCTGCTTTTTTATAGCCCCAAAGTTCCAGAGCCTTTTTAAGCTCGGGATGGTTTTTGCCGTATTCGTCCAGAGGCGTCCCCTCCATCACCGCGTCGATGGACTGGCGCATCGCCTTCGCGCCCGCCGCCGCGCCCATGGGATGCCCGTAGATGGCGCCGCCCGACCCTAGAACGATGTCCCGCCCAAGATCGCTCACATACTGTTCGGACATGCCGGGGTGCACGCCCCCGCCCACAATGGGCATCACGGGTTTTTTGTCAAAGAAAGGCAGTGTAAGATGGTGCACGGTCCGTATGTATTTTTCATACTGCAGCGGATACCCGCCGAAGGGCGTGTTGATCACCACCATGTCCGCGCCCGCCAGCCTGGGGAACCGCCCCACCGCCAGATAGGATGCCATCCCGCTTTGCATGCCTTCGTACAGCATGCCCGAACTTGCGTAGTGCCCCAGTATGGGCACCTTTATCGCCCTGGCCAGGCTGTGCAGGGCGCCGTACCCCACGGCGGAAAAGGCCGCCATAACGGCCTTGGCGCCCGCGTCCACGGCTTTGTTCGCATTTTCAATCAGGTTTTCCCCCGTGATATTCACCACGTAAACGGATTTCTGGCCGGTCTCCTCAAACGCGCGGACGGCCGCCCTGTTGTATTCTTTTACCCTCTCCTGTATGGTGGAGAAAGGCATGTTTCCCATCAGCTCGTCGTCTTTGACGATATCCACGCCGCCGATCGCCGCGCCGTACAGGATCTCGGCGCCGGCCTTTGGCGTCACCCCTGTGCAGGGCTTAATCATGGACAGCAGCAGCGGACGTCCGGTCACGCCGGTCATCTCCCGAATGCCCTCAATCCCGAAATTCGGCCCGTTGAATCCGGCCACATGGTTTCCCGTCATCTGCAGGTCCACCAGTTTGGCCTGGGTGGAGGTGGAAGCGTCGTTGCCCATCAATGTGGTCAGCATCATGGGAAATTCGCTCCCGAAATTAGCCGTGGGGAAAGCGATCTGTATAAGGTAGCCCCTTTTCCCTTCGCCAATCTGCGTCACGAGCTCGGAGGGCGGCACGTCGAATATCCCGGCCACCCGTCCCATGTGCTTTTGGCGCATTTCCTCGGTCACACCGGGCACGGGGATCCATGTGCCCACCGTCTGTCCCACGGCAAAGGAAGACGCCTTGGCGATCACGTCGATGTCATTTTGGAATTCACAGTAATAGGTCGCGGTAAGGGTATCCAATTCTTTCAATTGCTCGGGTAAACTGAAAAGGCCTTCCAAACTCATATCTTTCTCCTTTTGCATCTTTTGAAAAGCGTATTTGAAAAATCCGTAATTTGCGGCAAAAATAAAGCAGATGAATCTTCAATAAAACTATTCTGATTCTATTCTATAGTAGCTATTCTTCCTTTTCATGTCAAGGCTGCCGATTTTCGCTCAAAGCGGTTTTCTTTTGGACAAATGCCAATAAAGCAACGCTGTTCGTTTAAAAAACCGCCCGAATATGGTTCATTTAAAAGGATTTTAGGGTCCGCCTTTCAAAAAGGGGGATTTCCGGCATCAAATCGTATATTCATAATACTAAATTTACACTGGTATTATCCATGTATTTTATTAGTATGCAATCGGCTTCCTTCCCCCGGAAACAGGGCGTTTTTATTGTAATACAGCGCTTTTTTTCCACCGGCGGAACCTTGAATTGCTCCTTTCAAATATACTGGTAATCATTTGTTTTGTCAATACGGTCTCCCTTTGCTTTTCAGTAAAAAGACGAGGTCATTTTAACACATAGGAACCGTCCCCTTGTGTTCCAGTTTTTTCATCTTCCACCGCACTCGGACTAGAGCTAGCCGAAGTCTCCGCGCTCTGGCTAGGCGAGGATGATGGCGAAGCCGTCGGCATAAGTGTAGGTGTTGTTGGCGCAGCCGTTTGTGTCGCCCTAGTTGACACATCTTCCTGCACACTGCCTGTGCAACCGGTTACGGTTAAAAGAACGACAGCAGCTAGGCAGACTATAATCATTGATCTAAATAATTTTCTCATATAATTTCCTTCCTTGAAATTTACCAAGTCATAAACAGCGCCGTTTAAAATACACGGGGACGGTTTGGAGTGCGCCCTTAATGGTTTACAGATTGGGGACGGTTAGATAACCGCAACTTTTAAAAGTTTTAATAAGCTAGGCGGTATTCTGATGGGGTCAGTCCACCTAGCTTTTTTTGTGGGCGCTGGTTTATGTAATAGTCGAAATATTCGGCTGTTACTTCAAATACATCAGATGGACCCTTGAGTCTTTTTTTGTTCAGATAGATACATTCACTTTTCATCCCGGCTCTTCCTAGGATAAAATCACCTCAGGTATATTTTAACAATTACCTGATATATTGTCAAAACGCATAAACCGTCCCCTATTGTCGAAAAATATTTTCTCCATAAAATACAAATTTTAATAGATTACCATTTTTTGTTGATATTTATCCGATATTGGTCTAAAATAAGGTTGCCTGTAAAAGTCCGTTATCCCGGATAGATCGCATAAGAAACCAGATCATAACCAAACGAGGTCATGAATGAAAAAAAACAGCCTTCTAACCGATAATGCGTATGTGTCAGACAAGGAATTCCGTTTAGAAACGATCGAGATCAACATCTTCCGGGGAAAACTTCTCGCTGTCATCATCATTATCCTGGAGCTTGCCCTTTCATTTATAGGCATCCTGTCCTCCGCGCTGGGGGTGGACGGCCGGTTCCATTACGCCGCCTACCTCGCCATGTACGTAGCCATGATCGTGGCCAATGTCGTTTTTCTCATCTGGGCCAATTCGCTTAAAAACATGCCCGATAAAACCACGGCGCAGCTGAAAAGGATGGAGACGGTCATCATTGTTTTCATCACCTTTATCATGTGCTGGGGAAGCGTCGTAACGCTGATGGACCAGGCGTTGTACGGGCAGCTCGCATCCTTTATGATCAATGTGCTGGTCTGCGCGGTGATTTACTATCTGGCCCTCCGGCAGATCGTCTTCCCGCTGATTGCATCCGGCCTGATTCTGCTGATCGGCCTGCCGTTTTTCCAGCATTCAGGCGACATCTTGGTGGGGCATTACGTCAACCTGGGCATTTTCCTGGTGATCAGCTTTGTGGCCTCACGGATCGTTTTCAAATCCCATTGCAACCAGTATCTCTCCAAGCTTCTTTTAAGCCAGTCCAAGGAGCAGCTCGAGGCGGAAACCCGTCTCAATATTGAAACCAACGAAAAATTAAAGGAAATGAACCAGCGGCTGAAAAAGCTTTCCTTCCTGGACGAACTTACCAAGCTGCCCAACCGCCGCAGCTTCCGCGATTATGTGGATTACCATTTCGACTATCTGAAGGAAGATCCTTCCCTGTTTTCGGTCATCATGATCGATGTGGACCATTTCAAGCAATTAAACGACCAATACGGCCACAACACCGGCGACGCCGTTTTGAAAAACATCGCCAAACAGCTCAATTCAAGCATCAATCAGGATACGGATTTCACGGCGCGCTGGGGCGGCGACGAATTCATTTACGCCTCCTTCAATAAAACCGTGGAAGAGACGCTCGCGATCGCCAATCTGATGCGTAAAAAAATCCTGTCCCTCAACAGACAGGATTATACTCTCAAACCGCCCGCCATCACCGTCAGCCTGGGGGCGTGCACATTGCATGTCACGGGAAAAGAGACGATCAGCCACTGCATCGACTGCGCGGACAAGGCGCTGTACGCGGCCAAAACAGGCGGCCGCAACTGCGTTCGGTATTACAGTCCGTAACGCGCTCCCCTCCTTCCCGTTTCCGGAAAATCCGAATTAACAATCGGCCATCAGCGCTTCGCACCTCGCCTTATACTCCGACTCAACGGATCTGAAATCCCTTTCGGAAAGGTCGGGCGCGCTTTTAATTTCGGGCATTTCGAGAAAGATCCTCTCACCCATCAGCTCCTCAAACTCCGCATAAAGCATGGCGTCGTCCACGGCGCCCATCTGCGCCGTCTCTTCCGGGGTCAGCGAAATGCGAAAGGCGTCCCATATGCATTCCTGCAGCCTTTTTTCAATGGCGGCATACGCCGGCAGATCCCGTTTAACCGGCCGCGTCACATCCGATATATAGGCCTCGCTCGCGTCGTGCAGCAGGCAGGCAAGCTGCATCTTTTTTGAAAGACCCCTGCGGCCGGCTTCTTCGGCGCAGTTCAGGCTGTGCTGCGCCACCGAAAAAAACTGTTTAAAATGGCCGTTCGCCCTGCATAAAAGCGAAAGCGAATGCGCGATGTCCGCAATCCGTATCCCCTCTGCGTGGGGATTAAGCGGGGCAAAACGGACGCCCGTATAAGTGATGATCTGATCCGGCCGCTTCACTTCCCGTTCCCGCCTTCAAAAATATCCCGTATGGGCTTCTTCGTCAGGTACATGGTCACCGTGCCAACGCAAAGCAGTTCGTCCGCTTCACTTTTTATCTCCACCCGCACAACGCCTATCCTGCCGCCGTACTGCTCCACCCGTGCCTCGGCGATTGCCGTCCCTCCGGACAGGGGGTGAAGGTAGTGGATGTCCGCGCTTAATGTAACGCAAACCTTCCCGTAGGGGATCAGGGCGGAACCGGCGGCCACGTCGGCCAGGGTATAATAGGCGCCCCCGTGCATGATCCCGAGCAGGTTTTTCGTCTCGGGCGCCGCTTTCATTTGGGCTTTCGCATAGCCTTTTTCAAGAACAATCAGTTTGATCCCGTTATGGGCGCTGAAAGAGTCGTTTTGGTTGAAATATTTCTTAAAAGCATCCAGATCCATAAAAATTCTCCGAAGTATCAAATATTTTTTGCGGGCAAAACCCCCAAAATTCATTGTAAACCATTTCCTTTGGACAAACAAATTATTTTTTCGCGGCTTTATGACCGTATGCGGAAAGTTGCATATTCCATATCTTTGGAAGTATAATGGTGTTATCAGATTATTCCGGTTTCAATTAAATAAAGGAGGCGCGGCATGGGATTTCATATCACCGAGGGAGATATCACCCTCATCAAATCCGACGCGATCGTAAACGCGGCCAACACTTCCCTTCTGGGAGGCGGCGGCGTGGACGGCGCCATCCACCGCGCGGCCGGCCGGGAACTGCTTAATGAATGCAGAAAACTGGGCGGCTGCGCCACCGGGCAGGCAAAAATCACCTGCGGATACAATCTGCCCGCAAAATTTATAATCCATACCCCGGGTCCGGTCTGGCGGGGCGGGACCGCGGACGAAGCCGAACTTTTGAAAAGCTGCTACACCGCCAGCCTGCGCCTTGCGAAGGAAAACGGCCTTAAATCGGTATCCTTCCCTTCCATCAGCACGGGCGTATACCGTTTCCCGCTGCCCCTGGCCGCCGATATCGCCATACAGGCCATCCTGGATTTTTTAAAAGCCCACCCGGACCTGGACGTCACCATGGTCTGCTTCGACAAACGCACAAAAAAAGCCTATATGGAAGCGCTGAAAAAAAACACGGTCTGACACCGGCTTTTATGTTTGAAAAAGGCTGTGACCTATTATATATATTTCGTACCCATATTCAGGAGAAACGGCGGCAGGAAAATGAACGCGGCATTAAACAAAATTCTGGAAAACCTGGATGAATATTTTAAGGATGGACGGGCGCTGGACGCCCTGCCTTATTTAACGGACGCCACGCAACAATATGCGGCAGCATACGGCAGCGATTTAGGCTACGCATCCCTTTTAGGAGAGATCGGAGGCATTCACCGCAGTTTTGGGCACCTTCAAGAATCGCGGGTCGCATTTGAGGAGGCTGTCCGTATCGTCCGTTCCATCCTGGGCAAGGCACACCCGGAAACCGCCACCACGCTCAACAACCTCGCGGGGCTATACAGGCTCACGGGCGAATTTGAAAAGTCCGGGCGCCTTTTTTCAGAGGCGCTTAAAATTTATGCGGACACCCTGGGCCAAAAGGACTATCTGTATGCAAGCGCGCTCAACAACCTGGCCCTGCTGCGCCAGGATATGGGCGAAATGCAAGAAGCCGTCGAACTGCAAAAGCAGGCGCTTATAATCATGCGGGATATCCCGGATGCCGATATCGAATACGCAACCAGCTTAAGCAACATAGCGGCGCCCCTGCGCGCCCTGGGCAAAACAAATGAAGCGGAGGATACGCTGAAAGAAGCGCTCGGTATTTTCAAGCAAAAAGTCGGTAAAAACAACATGAAGTATGCATCCGCCCTGAATAATCTTGCAGCGCATTACACCGGCTCAAAGCAATACGATAAAGCCGAGGCTCTGTACCTGCAGGCGATGGATATCTGCAAATTCAACAAAGCGCAAAACGAATACAACAAAGTTGAAAGCAACCTAAAAGCCATGCGTGCTTTAAATAAAGGAGCATACGGATGAAGGGTCTTGAACTTTCACGGGAATACTACCGGCAGGTCGGCCGTCCCGCTCTCCAAAAGGAATTTCCCTCGCTATGGGGCAGGATCGCAGCCGGACTGACGGGAGAAGGCTCGGAATGCTTCGGATTTGACGATGCGCTGTCCCGGGACCATGATTTCGGGCCTGCGTTCTGCATATGGCTTTCAAAAGAGGACTACTTAAGCCAGGGCGAAGAATTACAGCAGGCCTACGACCGCCTGCCTTTTGAATTCGAAGGTTTTTTTGCCCGAAAACCAACGCAGTACGCGGGCAAACGGGTAGGCGTCTTTGAGATCGGGGATTTTTACAGAAATTTTCTTCGAATGGACCGCCCGCCCCGGACCCTCGCCGAATGGCGCGCGCTTTTTGAAAATGCTCTCGCCGCCGCGACCAACGGAGAAGTCTTTGAAGACGGCACGGGAGAATTCTCCGCATTCAGAGAAAAACTGCTCGGGTATTACCCCGAGGATGTGCGCCTTAAAAAGATCTCCGTCCGGTGCGTCGGGATCGCGCAGTCCGGTCAATACAATTATATACGTTCGGCCGCCCGTAAAGAACACGTCGCGGCCGCCCACGCCCTCGCCCTGTTCACGGACGCCGCAATCTCCCTCGTTTTCCTTTTGAACAAGCGCTACATGCCGTTTTACAAATGGATGCACCGCGCCCTTCTGGGCCTGCCGGTTTTGGGTGAAACCGCGTATGAGGCGTTTATGGATATGTACGCGCCGAACCAGGAGGGAGACTTGTACCGGAAGAACCATGACCGCATAGAAACCCTTTGCGCCCGTCTGATCGCGGAACTCAAAAACCAGGGGCTGACCAGTAAAAACAGCGATTTTCTGCTGGACCACGCCCCGCAGGTCGCAGAACGCATCCGGGACGAAAATCTTCGCAATCTCAGCATAATGGTGGAATAACAATGAACAACGATTTGATAAACAAGCTCGTGGAAACGGAATGGCATATGTTTTCAGCCGTACAGAACATCGGCGGCCCGGCCTCCTGCCAAAGCGACCGGGAAACCTTTGAAATCATGCGGAAAAGCCAGTTCGAAGCCTGGAGCGACGAACTCCTTTCAAGCTATAAGGACGATCTTGAGGCCGCGCGGTCGGCGGGCAGGAACCTCCTGACCGAAAAATACGGCCGCATGATGGAACATGTGTTTCCCTTGGAATATGCGAAAATCGCGTCCTCCCTGCCCCCGGTATCGGACAAAAAGAAGGCCGCCGCCGCGCGCATCGCCCGTAAAACAGCGGACGCACAGGCCGCGCTGGCAAAAAAATACCCCCTGCTGATCGGCAGAGGGCGTCCGATTTATGCGCGGGAGGATACCCCTTTCACAACGTCTTTGGAGACATATATGAAAAGCGAACTGCTAACCTATTCCGAAAAAACGCTCAGCCTGTTAAAAGCGGCGCTCGGGGAAACGGACCTATCCCTTCTGATCATGGAGAACACCGTTCGCCATTACGGTTACGCATCGCTTGAAGAAGCCGAAAAGAGGCTCTCTTCTATCGGTTAATTCCCGTTTCCTTTGATGGTTTTTACGCCTTTGATGTTTCCTTTTTTAAGCGTCTTGCAAGCCGCTTTTTTTATTGGTCCAAAAGGCGTACCGCCCGTCAGGGCGTGTACAGCCATTCGATGGATGCGATCACGCCGTCCTCCACCCGCACCTTAACGAAGGTGAGATACGAATCCTCGTCCACGGCGGGAAACATCGTGTCCAAAAACGTTTCGTAGGAAACAGGCACGTTCCGGGCGATGTTTTCCGGGTCGGGCAGGAAGTATGCCGTGTCCTCTCCCGTCGGATAGGTGCGCAGGCGGGGGTTCACGTTGCGTATATAGCCTATCTCCAGCAGCCCCGTGTCCTCCAGTTCCTCCTCGGTCGCGCCCGGATGGTCTTCCAGATACATCTTCCGCGCCTCGTCGCCCGAAAGCCAGTCCACATAATCAAACGTGATGTCGGTCTGGCCGTCCATCCGCATGGACATCGCGGTGACAAAGGCGCAGCTTTCCTCGTCCGCGGCGCCTTCCCCTGAAGGCTGCGTCCCCGCCTCTCCGGTCCCGGAGGGCGGCGGGCTCACCGTTTTTCCCGCTGCCATGCTCACGGAGGGTGAGGGCTGCACCTGCGCTTCGGTCTCTGAAGCCGAAGCAGACCCGGAGCCTTCGGGCACCTGGATAACAACGCAGGCCGAAAGCAGCAGCAAAAGGGCAGCCAGCACTGCCGCCACAACAAATCGCTTCTTCATCTTTTCACCTTCTTAAATGTTAAATAACGCCCGGGTAT
>Ga0351907_1063_pt1 | contig 31196 bp, 33 predicted proteins | sample BONcelHT113001E6_FD_206861 | JGI IMG/M metagenome (GOLD analysis project Ga0351907, IMG submission 206861) | Enriched cells from coal bed in the Powder River Basin, Montana, United States - BONCAT cells T11 rep1 HSBNCT.T11.300.1.E6 ... | reverse complement strand
ATAGGCGGCCATCCCCTTGAGACCGTAAATGAGAATCTCGATGGCGGAACGGATGTCCTCGTTCTCGTGGAAGGTAAGGATGCCGTACTGCTCGCCCTGCTTTACCAGGTCGGCGGCCGGAACCCAGGCGGCGGGGCCGGCAATTTCCTGGGACCCCTTGGCTTCGTCGCCAAGAAAAAATGCCTTCAATTTTTGAATCAAACCAGCCTCTTCGGCAGTTCCACCCCCGGCGGCCTTTTCATAAAGGGACTTGGCACGTTCCTTCATCTCGAAACATTTTTTGATGGTTGCTTCAAGGCGGGCCGGGTCGAAGTCCACATTGGTAACGGTGGCAAAGAGCCCTTCCAGGAGGAAGACATCCACTGACTGGTCTTTGGCTCCAAGCTTCCGCGCTTCATTTGCATAGACAGAAAGGCCCTTGAGGCCATACAGGAGGTTATCCTGGAGAGCCGCCACATCCGGTTTCTTACCGCACACACCCAGAACATCGCAACCGATCCCTTTTGCTGCCTGCTCACACTGATGACAAAACATGGTAGTGCCTCCTTATTGTTTAAAGTTTTAGGAATAACGGTATCAAAAAATTATACCCGTGTTTTCCGGTTTGTCTTTCGTGTGCAGTTATAAAGGAAAAGATCCCGACGTCCCTTGACGTGCATCAAATTTGTTTAGTTTAAGGCAGGAGACCCATGGCAGATACCAGTCTCTTTTATAAAAAGGAACATAATGGAGGGGGACATTCACTATTTCAGCAGCCACTGGTGAACACAGGCAGCTGAAAACCACGCCAGAAAACTCCAGCCAAGGACAAGCGGCAGAGAAAATCCCTTCTTGAAACAGAAATACGAGACAATGAAAAACAGCAGGCTCGGCAGAATACCCCAGAGCGCACCCTTAGCAAAACTCACCATGACTTTCTGGTTACCCTGGTTCTCCAGGTACACCCAGACGAGAACCAGGGCCCCTGTCAGCGGCATGACACCAACAAGGCCGGCAAGCGAAGGAACCTTCTTTGCCGCAGCTGTTGCCACCAGAATAATTGACACGCTGAGCACAATTTTGAGCAAAAGCTGCATAGGAACACACCAGCACTGGACCAGGAGTTGTTTCAAGCAGGGCTGCATCAATCACTTCAGCACTCGTTATTGGGGCGCTCAGTACCACCCGGCTGAATCATTTCTCCGGCACCCTTCTTGAGAAACCTGCTGAGAAAGCCATTCAAACCGTGGCCGATGCCGGCGTACTTTTTCATCTGTTCAACATTGGCATTGCCGGTATTATCGTAGTTATACAGGTACACAGAGCCATCTATGAATTTAATGGTAATCGAGTTTTCACCCAACTCATAGGCTACAATAGGTGACGTGCGACTCCGATTTTCATAGCATTTCATTGCTTGCTCCTTTTCCAATTCACCGGCGCAGGAAAACCGGCCCGGCAAAACATTTCCCAAGTGGATAAACCAGCACGCAGTGCTGTAGCAGACTTTACGTCGAAATTACCGTTATGTAGCTCTTCCCATACCATGAAGTATACCTATATTTTATCAGAGAACCACAGTGTAGTGTTGCCGCGAAAAATTTTTTAACTTGCTGTTCCAATTGTCTCTTTTTGTTACTGAAGAAGTCAGGAGATACTTTCCGCATGGAAGGCGGCAATTCTTTGAGCCAGCTTCGTCACCCTTTTCATGGACCTGTGGTTCTTCACCGCCATGGCCAGGGCCTTGACCTGACCGATAATGATGACCAGCTTCTTGCCCCTCGTAACGGCAGTGTAGAGAAGATTCCTTTCCAGGAGCAGGTAATGTTGCATGGCTAGGGGGATGACTACGGCAGGGTATTCCGAACCCTGACTTTTATGAATGGAGGTGGCATAGGCAAGGGACAACTCATCCAGTTCACCAAACTCATACTCCACTATTCGTCCGTCGAAGTCGACCCGCAACAATCCATCGTCCGGATTGACTTCCGTGATACAGCCGATATCTCCGTTAAAAACCTCTCTGGTGTAATTGTTTTCAGTCTGGATGACCTTGTCTCCCGGGGCGAAGGTGGTACCGAAGCGGGTGACACGCGGTTCAGAGGCAGGATTGAGTAATTGTTGCAATTCCACGTTCAGAGACCTGACGCCGAGTCCGCCGCGGTTCATGGGGGACAGAACCTGTATTTCGTTGACCGGATGCAACCCGAAGCGCTTGGGAATGCGTTCGGTCACCACCTGCATCAGTTTGCGATGGATCTCCTCGGGTGTCTCGGCAGTGATACTGTAGAAGTCCGTCAATTCCGTTCCCCCGGAGCTGAGAGGCAGCTCTCCCCGATTAATCCGGTGGGCGTTGACGATGATCTGCGAAGCCGCCGCCTGGCGGAATATCTCGGTCAGCCTGACCGTCGGAACTATGTCGGATGCAATGATATCCGCCAGCACCGCTCCGGGCCCGACCGAAGGGAGTTGATCCACGTCGCCGACAATAATCAGGGCCGCATGGTCCGGCACGGCTGCCAGGAGTCGATTAGCCAGAACTATATCAACCATCGAAGATTCATCGACCACCAACAGATCAGTCTCGAGGGGATTTTCTTTTCCCCGCTTGAAGCCAAATGTCTGGGGATCGAACTCCAGCAGGCGATGGATGGTCCGGGCTTCCATGCCCGTTGTTTCGGAGAGCCTCTTGGCTGCCCTGCCAGTAGGGGCACAGAGGGTAATGCACAGACTTTTGGCGTGAAGGATCGTGAGGATGCTGTTTACCAGGGTTGTTTTCCCCACACCCGGCCCACCGGTGATAACAATCACCTTAACGGAAAGGGCGCGTTCCACGGCGCTGCGTTGGGATTCGGACAACGAGAGACAGGTCTTCGTCTCCACCCACTGAACCGCCTTTGCCGTATCAATAACCTTCCAGGGAAGTGGGCCCCGCATCAGTCTGACCAAGCTCGCGGCAGCCCCAATCTCTGCCCGGAACAGGGGTGACAAGAAGAGGCATTCCTTGCCGTCAATCTCTTCCCGCACCAGGTTTTCCTCTGCGATTTCCGCCTGTATCGCCTTCTCAACCACCGGGAGCGGTATCTCCAGCAACTCGGCTGCCGCATCCGTCAGCGCGTCCCTCGGCCAGGCGCAGTGGCCGTCAGTGGCTATTTCCTGCAGCGCGTGCCGCACCCCGGCACGGGCGCGCACCAGAGAATCCCGTTCGATGCCGAGACGCTCGGCAATGGCGTCGGCACTTTTAAAGCCGATACCATGGATGTCGAGGGCAAGGCGGTACGGATTCTCCGTCACCTTGAGAATCGCCTCTTCACCATAGGTTTTGTAGATGCGCACCGCCCGTGCCGTACCAACGCCGTGGGATTGGAGAAATACCATGATCTCGCGGATCGCCTTCTGCTCGGCCCAGGCATCGGTCACCATTTCCATCCGTTTCGGGCCGATCCCGGCAAGACCGGTGAGGCGGGATGGTTCGTTCTCGATGACGGAAAAAACCTCTGCCCCGAAAGCAGTGACCAGGGCCTTGGCAAAGTGGGCGCCGATCCCCTTGACCATCCCGCTCGCCAGATATTTTTCGATTCCCTCTATTGTTCCGGGCAGCACTGCTGCCAGTCGTTGCGCCTTGAACTGCAGGCCGTGGTTCCGATCATTGTGCCACGTGCCAAAGCACTCGACAAACTCCCCGGCCGTGATCGACGCGGCAGAACCGACAACGGTAACCAGTTCTCTGCGCCCCTTCACCTTGACGCGCAGGACGCAGAAACCGGACTCCTCGCTGTGAAATGTGACTCTTTCCACGGAGCCGGAAAGATGTTCCAGGTGGCTGGTGTCAGTATTTTTCATGGTGACCACTGTATCATTAGCACTGCCGATAGCGAAAGTCCCTTTTAGTGAGTGCTTAACCGGTTGTGAAACGGATGACAATCAGACCTTGCATGCCCTTCGCTCCTCATTTACTATAGCTTCACACAGAAATTATTTCCCAGCTGAAAGAGGAAGTATGATCGATCGGTTCCAGGCTGCCGCCGAGGCAGCAGGTGCGGTTGTCAGGCGCTTTTCATCCCTTGAGGACGCCGTCGCCCTTGTCCGGGAAGCGGCAGGCCCCATCGTTGCCGCATCCGAACTTCCCGAAACTATCCATCAGGCTCTGTACCCCGTAACCTTTGCCCCACCTGAAGAATACCGGAATATCAGGACCTGCGTCAGCTTTGCACGGGCCGGAATCGCCGACACCGGCAGTCTTCTCCTGGAACTTTCCGATCACCTCGAACGAAGCGCCACCGCACTGCCCCCGGTTCACCTGGTTTTTCTCCGGGCATCCGCAATCGTACCCGACTTGTCCGCCCTTTCCGCAACCCTTGCGACACTTCTCTCCTCCCGCACCCACTCGTATCTGTCGCTGATCACCGGGCCAAGTCGGACAGCGGACATCGAACGAGTGCTCACCATCGGCGTCCACGGCCCGAAGGAACTGCACATCCTTATTTTGGCAGGAGAGTAGACCATGTCGAAAAAAATCATCAGGCAGAAAATTAACAACGCTTTCCTGCGCCAGGCCCTTGCCGCTTTTGCGAAACAGTATCCGGCTGCGCGGACCGCGGCATTCGAAGGAACCGACTTTGAGGGACTGCGGGAAAGAATTTCCTCTTCTCGCAAAGCAGCCCTCCGGAACCTGCCGGACCTGCTGGAAGAGTTCCGGACAAACGCGGAAAAAAGCGGCGCAACGGTTCACCTCTGTGCTACCTCGCAGGATGCTCTCACGACCATTCGGGATATTATCCAGGGGAAAGATGTCGATTTTGTGGTCAAGTCGAAATCAATGACCTCGGAAGAGATCCACCTTAATCCTTTTCTGGAAAAGGCCGGCATCCGTTGCCTGGAGACCGATCTGGGTGAGTGGATTATCCAGCTTGCCGGGGAAAGGCCTTCCCACATGGTGTTGCCGGCCATCCACAAAAACCGGCAAGAGGTCGCTGATCTTTTCTCCCGTGAAACCGGCTACACCTGCCGGCCGGATATCCCGTCGCTGGTCGAAACCGCGCGCACGACTCTCCGAGACGGTTTTCTCACGGCGCGGGTCGGGATCTCGGGCGCCAACCTGGCAATCGCCGATAGCGGCACCATCGGCCTGGTCAGCAACGAAGGAAACGCCCGACTGGTGACAACCCTGCCCGAAACCCACATCGCCCTGATCGGCATGGAAAAGGTTGTCCCCTCCCTGGCAGAGGCACTCGATATCATCACCATACTGCCGAAGAACGCCACCGGCCAGAAGATCACCTCCTACGTCTCTTTTATCAAAGGTCCCTCCCCCGGCAGGAACCTGCACATCGTCCTGCTGGACAACGGCAGACGGGAACTGGCCCGCGACTTGCGTTTCAGCGATGCGCTCACCTGTGTCAAGTGCGGGGCATGCGCCAATGTCTGCCCGATCTATGAGATCGTTGGCGGTCACGTCTTCGGCCATATCTATGTGGGAGGCATCGGCCTGGTGCTCACCCCCTTCTTCCATGGAAATGAAAAAGCTCGGGAGATACTCGGTCTCTGCATCGGTTGCCGACGCTGCAACGATATCTGCGCGGCCAAGATTGATATCGAAGGGCTGATCCTCGACCTGCGGGAACGGGCAGTAAAACTCCCGGCCCAGAAAACCCTGATCGGGGCCTTTATGAAAAACCGTCGCCTTTTTCACTCCGCCCTCCGCGCAGCCTATTTCGCCCAGAAACCGTTTCAGGGCAAGGACGGCCGTATCCGTCATCTTCCCTTGGTGCTGTGCGGCGATACTGCCGGGCGCTCTCTCCCACCGATCGCTGAACGTCCTTTCCATGACCAGGTTACCGAACCCTCACCCCCCGGAACAGGCGTACGTGAAAAGATCCTCTTTTTCTCCGGATGCCTGGCGGACTTCGTCTTCCCGGAAATCTGTCGCGATACGATGGAAAGCCTCGAAATGCTGGGGTACGAGGTCGCCTTTCCCAAGGGGCAGCTCTGTTGCGGGATACCGGCCCGCTATGCGGGCGAGATGGAGATCGCCCGGGATATGGCGCGACTGAACACGGAAATACTGTCTCAGGAACAGGCCGACTTCGTGGTCACCATCTGCCCGACCTGCACGGTCTCCCTGAAACACGATTTCCCCAAACTCCTGGAAGGAGACCCTGATTGGCATCCAAAGTCACTGGATTTGGCGGCAAAGGTCTTCAACTTCACGGAACTGGCTGCCGGTAAAATTGCCGCGCTGCGGAAACCGATGGCGGGCAAAGCCGTAAGCTACCACGACGCCTGCCACCTGAAGCGAGGCTGCGGCGTGTACCGGGAACCGAGAAAGGTAGTGGAGGGAATAACTGGTCAGCCGGTAGTGGAAATGGAAGACAGCGATGCCTGCTGCGGTTTCGGCGGTTCCTATGCCTTCAAACAGCCGGAAATTTCCCGGGAAATTCTGAAGAAGAAGATGGCTGCCATCACTGCTACCGGAGTGGATACCGTTGTGGTGGACTGCCCGGGTTGCAAGATGCAGATCGAGGGCGGGCTGGAGGGAGCCGGCAGTCCGGTAAAAGTGGAGCACTCTGCCAGTCTTGTGGTGGAAAGACTTCGCGCTCTCTGACCGGCACAGGTGACAAGCTGCGTTAAAAACTGCGCGGCACGGCGGGAGTGGGACATCATCCTTATCGAGAGCATCATCATCCGGGAAGATTTCTTGATACTAGCCCCGAACCTTTCTAGATTACCCGCGAAATGGGCTGTCCCTGTCCGGAAGGTGACTGCTCCGACGGGGCAAACACCGTGTGACATACGCCACAACAGACCTGCCCCTTTTCAATACGTGTCCAAAGGGTAAGATTTCGGGAATCGCACCATTCACAATACCATGCATAGTAGTCTCCCATCGGCATCAGTTTCATTTGCTGCTCCTTTTTCCGGCCTGAATACGTGCATGGGATGCCATGATATCAGGCCCTGGTCATTTGGTGGCTTTCTCTATTTAACTATTCCTTATTCAGGTTACAGGCAGGTGAGGGATTCAATATATCGGTGTGAATTTTGAAATTGTTTGGTTCTTTTTCTTGCAGGAAGGGTTTGAAAAGCGCGAGCAACCTGGTGGGAGTTTCGAGATACCGGCACTAGGAGCCTGGCGGGAAATATAAAAAAAAGGGGGGCTTTCGCCCCCCAACCATGAAGAAGGCTCACGTAAAGAGAGCCGTGTTTTGTTTCGGTTAAAAGATAATCTGTGCCTGGAGACGGTACTGCATTTCGTCGGTGTTCTGCTTCGGCTGGGCAACCTGCTGGTGGATATTGGTTACGTCGGCCTGCAGCTTCAGGTTATGCTTGTTGAAGTAATAGGAGACGGCACCCTGTACCTGGGTATTAAGGTCGTTGGATGCATCCCTATTCGGGTCCACGTAGGAATAACGGGTCGCTACCTCAAGGTGCTTTGGTATGATAAAGTAACCCATTTGGGCATAGAAGCCCTGGCCGCGGAGGATTGTATTGGTTATGTCACCATCTGCCTGACCAATGAAATATTCGCCCTGAGCTGAAAACCCCAGCCATTTGAAAGCGGCATCCATACCGAAAGTATTGATAGAGACTTTTTCCGTCGCGGTAAACCAGTTCTTGCTCTTTCCGAGCCAGCCGTTGGAACCTGCGAAACCGAGGTTGTTAGTCTCCAGGGTAGTAGCCGTGCCGACTCTGGTCGCCTTCAAGGAGTCACCAAAGTAGTTGGCACCGAAGGAAACCAATGGTTTTTGCGAATTGTCTAAATCTGCTTCGGAGTACTTCATTTCACCAAGAGGATTGACAGCGATGCGCGCCGCGAGGGCGTTGTTGTTTGAACTACGAAGGACACTTTGGCCGGCACCGCCATACCAACCCAGGTTGTAGCCGAGGATGCCTTCAAACAGACTTCCATGGAGCATGGCGCCTATGTCGCGACCCGGTTTGAATGCGTCGGTGGCGCTGGAACGGTCCACGAACTGCTGAGCGCCCGACGAGGTAAGCTCCTGACGAGCAAAAGGAACCTTTTCTTGACCAACCTGAAGCTGTGCTTCCTTGATAAATTTGTAATTAAGTGCGGCATCCTCAAGCAGCTTGTTGCTACCACCCTCAACAAAATTTACTTGCACTTTGTAGGTGAGATCCTTGGTGTAGGCATGCCCTTTCAACCAGAATTTGGCCCGGCGAACACGCCATTCGCTGACATCCTGTGCCGAACCGTTGACATCGTCCTTATCAAAGAACGAATACCTGGCCTGAAGCCGCCCCCCCATGGAAAGCGAGAACTTCTCATCAGAAGACCGGAAAGTGAAACCATCCCCCATTTTGTAACTGATCGGAGCACTCTTTGAAACTTCCTTGTAGTCCGCCTCGGTAATGACGCCCTTTTCCTTCAGGATGTCCTCGAGACTTTTCGCATCCGCATTTCCCGTAACTGCCAGGGCTGCCAGAAGTCCTGCCGCAATAATCTTCCCTTTCACATTCTCCTCCTTTGTCTCGCGTAATAAGAATTTTGTGAGCCGGCAACCTGAGCAGAGCGCCGCAACGACCAACACAACTATTCGTCTGCACTGCTTCGGGAAGATACAGGAAGAATATTACAGCAGCGTTACACCTCATTAAAAGGTAGGTTACACAACTATTTTTACTGTGGGGGAAGATGCCGGGTTGCTATCTGGATTCAGACAGACTCGGGCGATGTTTTTGTGGGTGCTATCTTTGCGGTTTCAGAATCATCAAAAAACCGGTGGGAAGACGTCACGAGTGGAAAGATATTCAAGCGGCAACCAGAACGAGCTTGCGATGAAAGGCACTTTCAAAAAGATTCCCCTTTACCTTGCCGGAAAAAATTTCAACGGAAAGATCCTCATCTCCTGACAGAGAAATCCGGAAGATAGATTCCGTCAATTCACTGGTTACCTGCCTGACAAGACAGTTCCTCCTGCGATCAAGACCATCGGCAAGGCGGAGAATACCTCCGAGTCGACTGACGAGGACACGGTCTGGTTCGGCCAGACGGGCAAAACCTTCGTGCTTCTTTTTCGGCAGTGATTTGCGGTGGTAGCGGGCGACATTGGCGATGATCTCCCGCTCGCGAGGAGTAAAACCGAAAAGATCGGCATGACGGATCAGGTGATAGGAATGCTTATGATGGCTCGAGTAATTGATGAAGTAGCCCGAATCATGCAGCAGGGCAGCTGCCTCGAGGATTCGTCTTTCACGATCTCCCATGGGAAAGGCAGTGGTCAGGGCATCGAAGAGATCAAGGGAGAGTCGGGCAACCTGGCGGGCATGCTCCTCATCCACAAGACAAGAGCGACTGAAGTCCAGGGCAGCGGCGCGCCAACTCCGGCGACGCGTGCCCTCACCGATGAGGCGGTGTTTCCTGAGACTGTCGAGAATGAGACCTTCCCTGATGCCTCTCTCGTTAACCCGCAAAATGTTGGCGTCAAAGAACTTCATGAGCTCTTCGATAACGGCAACACCGGCCACAATTATATCCGCTCGGTCAGGGTTAAGGCCGGTGATGCCTTTACGCTCCTTGACATCTTTCCTCACCAGCATGGCAAGGAGATGGACAATATCCGAACGAAGTATTTCGTAACCATGGACGGAGTCGTACGCCTCCCCACGCGTGGCCATGATCATGGCAGCAACGGAGGTAATAGTCCCGCCCGAAGCGACAAGACAGCGGGCATTGGCATCTTCACCATCAAAAATCTGCTTCAGGGACAGCCGAACATGCTTGACCAGTTTCTGCAACTCATCCGCGGCCACCGGATCCCGATGGAGGAATTTTTCGGTAAGGGTTACGGCGCCCAATTCCAGCGAGTAATATTCTTCGACTCGATTTCCAAGAGCCGTAACAATCTCGAGACTGCCGCCACCGATGTCAATCATCCCATAACGGATTCCTTCCATATCAAAATTGTGCAATACGCTGAGAGAAACAAGACGTGCCTCTTCCTCTCCCGGAATAACAACGACCTTGATTCCTGTCCGCTCGGCCACCGCACGAATGAAGTCTGCGCTGTTTGCCGCCCTGCGGACGGCGCTCGTGGCAACTGCTTCCACATATTCGACACCGTAACCGTCCAAAATCTTTTTCATGCGGAGCAGGTTTTCCATGGCACGTTCCCAGGCGGCAGGAGAGATGCCCTTGCCCTCGCCAAGCGACTCACCGAGCCGGACCGTTGCCTTTTCATCATCGAGAATGCGAAAACTACCGCCATTGACTACCTCGACAACAATGCACCGGATGGAATTGGTTCCGATATCGATTGCTGCCAATCGCTTTCTTCTTCGTGTCACAGCAGACTCCGGATTCGAGCACCAATTTCCTCGAAAGGAACCGTGTCGAGCTTTGCGCGAAATGCGGTAAAGGCTTTTTCTCTTTTTATCAGCAACAGGTCGACCAGAGCGGTCTCCGTGTTCTTCGAAAGTCCCATTCCCCGTAGCAGTGCCAAAAAAACATCCAGATCATGAATTCGACCGAGTAGTTCCTGATATTCCTTCACGTGGGCGTGAACGGTACGATACCCGTCATCCAGGAAGGGCGACAGGACCTCCATCCGATACCGATAGTGCTTGACGGCAATGCGTAACTGATGCTGGCTGGCAGCATCCTCAGGGACACAGGCTTGGGGCACCAGAAGCAGCACTGCCGAAAGCCGCTGATCGATGCATACGCGTGCGTAATCATCGATGGGCATGAAGGGGTCGACAGCGTCGGGCGGCGGATTGAACAGGAAGGGAGTGTGGATCGTACGTACAAAATATTTCCTGAGAGTATTCGGTTTGGTTTTACGAAAATCGCGTTTCAGCTGTTTCCGGGCACCCGAACGTTGTCCCTGGTAGTGGTCAACGCATGCCGCAAGTTCAACTGCATGCTCCGCTCCGAGCTCTTTTGTCTCTTCACGCAAGAAAACCAGACACTCATCGATATTGCGCAGGTTTCCGAGAATATTCGTTATTTTCCGGACCGCTTTCCTCAACCAGACAATCCTTACCTCAGGATACGATCGGCGAAAAAGGGATAGCCCCTCCCGGAGTCGTCGAGAAGCAACCCGCAGATCATGAATATCTTCCGGGTCAAAGGTTGAGGCTGCTGTTTCCAGACAACGAAAAAAATCACTGCCGCGCTCGGCAAGAAGACCTTTCGACGCAATCCAGAGTGGAGTTTTTTTAAAGAGTACCACGACACACCCCTTCAATCCTCTAGGAGCCTGTCGGACTTTGGAAATCAAAGCGAAAATTAGGCTGGCCGAGGACAGATTTTGTCGATTTTGCAGGGCAATAGTTGTTCTATTGACCAAAAAAGCGGCGAAATCTGGACCGTCCAGACGGATTTGCAGCAGATTTACCCTAAGTCCGACCGGCGCCTAGCGCTGGAAAGAGATTTTGTTCAATGATTTTCGGGTCTTTTTGAGACATTTGCGGATCTTTTTCAAGCTTGCGTTATCAGCGATCACAAGTTTTTTTTCTGCCTTGGCAAGTCCCTTGGCCACCCTTTTTTTTCGAATTTTCAGAGAGTTACAATCCAAATAACCGGTTATTTTGAGTATCTCCTTCTCGACTTTTTTACCGGTCTTTCCCTTCAATTCCTCACCAAAACGATCTCGAACATTTTTTGCTATTTCCTGCACCCGATTGCTGAGAAGGGAGGTTCTGTCCACTTCCTTCGTAACGGTTTTGTCAGATTCTTCAGTGACCATTTCGGCAGCTTGGGCCAGAATCGCGGGAATCGCCCGTGGATTGATACCGCGGATTTTATGCAAACCATCCGCTCCCGCAGCTATGATTCTGTCAAAACTATCAAGACCGGATTCTTTAAATCTGGCAGCAAGAACAACACCAACACCCCGTAACCGGGTCAACTTTTTTAGCATTGGATCCATAGTACCCCTCCAGTATTTTTGACGGAACTTCAGTCCCAGATACCGTTACCTGATTCAAAATACCCCTCATTTCGATAGCCATCTCCTATCAATACTACTCGCCCCACTGTTGTTTTTCAATCAAACAGCCGCTCCGATAATAATTTGCATAAAAGTTTACTCTGTTGTAACACTATCCCAAGTCTGAATTCATGGTATGATGTTCCTAAATTCATTGACAGAATAAGAATAGTTTGGGTATTCTCTGACAATGAAAAATTCGGCAAGCGGTAACGATACGTGGGAACATCTCTGTGAAAAATGCGGCCTCTGCTGTTTTGAGAAAATCGAAGATGAAAGCGGAAGAATCTTCTTCACCTCAACCCCCTGCAGATACCTGGATGTCGTTACCAGAGAATGCAAAATTTATCCCCGTCGTTTCGATATTTATCCTGAGTGCGTTCAACTCACGGAAGAATTGGTACGAGAGCTTTCCTGGCTGCATGATGACTGCGGTTACCGGAAAGCATTCGGTCTGAAGCGCAGAAAGTAACACCGAAAACTTCAATTACCGTTCCAGACAGTGCAGAAAGGTCACTCATGACGAACGAGACGAAAGCAACGACAGTACTGGTTGTCGACGATGACAGGTACGTTCTGGAATCAGTTGTTGCCTTGCTTACCCAGTTCGGCTATTCGGTTCTCCCCTGCCATAACGGCGAGGAGGCTCTCCAGAAAATCCAGTGCAACGATTTCGACGCTATTCTTACCGATATCAAGATGCCGGTAATGTCAGGTATCGAACTTCTGGAGATAATCCACAACCTTAATCCGGACATCCCGGTTATCCTGATGACCGCCTATGCCGAATTAGACATTGCCGTTGAGGCAATAAAAAAAGGCGCTTTCGATTTCATCATCAAACCTTACAAGCCTGCCTACCTTCTCCATTCCATTGAAAAGGGCGTTAAATACAATCGCCTGGTCCAGATGGAGAAGAATTATAAATTCATGCTCAAGGATATGGTGGAAAAGAAAACAAGGGAACTTGCCGACGCATTGATGATGGTCAAGGATATCAGTATTGAAGTCATCGAGAGACTGACGGCTGTTGCCGAATTCAGGGACACCGACACCGGATCACATATTGCCCGAATCGGACTTTATGCAAGCAAAATTGCAGAGCATTTGGGCTTGCCGGAGGAATTCGTCGAGAACCTCACCTTCGCCAGCCCGATGCATGACATCGGAAAGATCGGGATCCCCGACAATATCCTCCTGAAGCCCGGAAGCCTTACCAAAGAAGAATTCGAGATCATGAAGGACCACACTAAAATCGGCGAGAAAATGCTCTCCGGCTCAGACTACCCGGTGCTGCATATGGCCGCTTCCATCGCACTCAACCATCATGAGCGATGGGATGGCAGCGGATATCCGAGAGGTCTGAAAGGGGAAGAAACCCCCCTGGAAGGCAGGATTGTCATGCTGGTCGACCAATATGACGCCTTACGAAGCAAGCGCCCCTATAAGGACTCGGCGGAACATGAGTTGGTGGTCAAGATCATTACCGAAGGTGATGGCAGGACAAGACCTGAACATTTCGATCCGAAAGTGCTTGATGCTTTTGTCGCACTGTCTCCGGTCTTCGAAAGTATCTATCTCAAAACCAAAGATATAAAGTACAACGAACTGCACCAAACCCAAACAACAAAGCCGGCTGTCGTATAACGACGCCGGCTTTGTTGAATGCAAGATTACCACCCTATTCCATTAGTTTCTCATCTGCAAACCCAACGTATCATTAGCAATAACGTCTTCATCATTCTCCTCGGCTATCTCGGTACCGGCAAAAAGATCTTCCAGACTAACCGTGTCGGGATTCAGAGTAGGGTGTCTCTTTGCGCCGATGAATCTTGCGCGGAAGTAGGGAGTGTTCATGGAAGAAATTACGACCTTATGATCGCGTGAGGAAGCGTGAATCATCTTGTTATCGCCCAGATAGATGCCTACATGGGAGGGAAACGAGGCATAGGTGCGGAAGAAGACGAGGTCGCCCTTCTGAAGTTCATAGGACGTTACCGGCTCGCCGGTCCTGAACTGTTCACGGGCGGTTCTCGGCAGCGGGATATCAAGATCGCGGAACACCTGCTGGACGAAGCTGGAGCAGTCAAGACCACTGCGACTGGTACCACCGAAACGATAGCGGGTGCCGAGAAAACTGAAAGCCGACTTTTTGAGGCGTTTTGACACACCGGTCGTCATTTCCAGATCCTTGCCAAGATCAACGGTCTTTTCCTGGTCCGAATCGGTCAATTCCGCCAAGGTACGCTCGTATTCCTCATCGGTGTACAATGCATTTCGCATCGTAAAGCTTCTGGCCGGCTTTTTTGCCACTACTTCCACAGGATCACTCTCCCGGAGAGAGAGGATTCTTCCCGGCTTCAGCGAAGCACCGGAAATGTCGTTTATCCGCTTCAGTTCATCAACGGACAGCCCTGTTTTTCTGGCGATTCGATACAACGTGTCGCCTTTACGAACTTTATATACTGATCTCGTTGTTTTTCCGGCTTCGGCATGTCTTTTGTTCGAAGATGCAGCACGTACGGGAACAACAAGTTTTTCTCCGAGCTTCAGGTGACTGCTAACTATATTGTTGGCTGCTTTAAATTCCTGTACCGACACATGGTATCTCTTGGAGAGGGAATAAAGTGAGTCGTTTTTCTTGACGATGTGGGTTTTGGCGGCGACGGCAAGTGAGGGGAAGGTAATCAGAATAATGAACATCCCAATCAATCTGATACCACTTTTCATGCTCGCTCCTTTCCTTGTACAAAACAAAACATTATTTTAAATTTCTGGTTTTATACATCAGGGAAGGGGCGCATGTCAACCTTTATGGTTCAGGTACCAGGTCAGATGTTACGTGATAAACAGCGATGGCCGGGTAATACGTGACGAAATTACAGCACATTTTAGACGTTACTAGCTGCCGAGCTGAATTTGAATGGAAACCGTGTCAGCGGAAATGGCCCGGATGTGCGCGGGAACCTCAAGTTTCTTCGTCACCGTCGTGCTTGCGTCAAGGGAAGATAGTCGAACCTCCTCGGTACGGACTGACCCCATTCGCGCCATGATCGAGTCGGGTCCCTCCATCATGACCTCGGAGGGTTCAACGGTAACCTTTCTGAGATGGAGTCCTGCCGGCAGCGTACCGGTCAAACGAGGGACCACACGGACAAGTTTCCGAACTCTTTTCTCCATCGTGACGTTGAATGAAGTGGGGCTGATCCGGGTTATCATCACCCCTGAAGGCAGCTTGAAGTCTTCTTTTCTGAACAAGATTTTATTTGACCCCACCCGGGTTTTTGAGAGGTCTATTTCAGCTATCAACTCACCTTGTTTCGGGAGCTGGATAAGACTGGAAAAGGTTTTGAGCTGCAACTCGACTTCTTCGACGGAAGCATTCCGCAACAAGAGCGAATCCGGAAGGTTTCGAAACTGAACTTGGGCAGTCGTAGTAACAATCTCGCCCTGCCGGGCCGTAATAATCAGCCAGCTGATCAAAACCAGCGCAACGATAGCAAGCTTCGGCCAGAAATTTCCAAAGATCCTTTTCATCAAGGTGATATGTGCTTCATCACGATCAGGAAGGAGAAGCAGGCTTTCGAGTCGCGTGGAAAGCTCCTCCGCTGTCTCAATTTTCTCAAGGTTCCCGGAAAGTGCCAGGGAAACCTCGCCCCTTTCTTCGGAAACAATTACCACCACAGCATCGGAACGTTCCGTCAAACCCAACCCGGCACGGTGCCGAGTCCCGAAATGCTGGGGAATGTCGTTGCTGACTGAAAGAGGCAGGTGGCTCGACGCCGTGGTAATTCTGCCGTTCTGGATGATCAGAGCACCATCGTGCAACGGAGAACCGTCTTTAAAAATGCAGCCGAGAAGATGACCATTCACGGAACTGTCCAGTGGAACGCCATTGGTAAAATATTCTGCTAACGGCTCATTTCGCTGAAAAACAAGAATCGCCCCGGTGTTGGAGGCAGCGAGGGAAAATATCGTGGAGCAGAGCTCGGCAAAGTCAAAGGACGGCCCGGTATCCTGACGTCCGAAAAAACGGCGTAAGGGACTGATTCGGTAAAGGGCCTGGCGAATTTCCGTTTGAAAAATAACGATGATCAGCACAAAAATCACCGTACCTAGCTCCTGGAGTATCCAGCTAGTCATAAAAAAACCAAGATTCTTGGTGATCAGATAGACAACACCGAGCGAACCGAGCCCCACAACAACCTGAAAGGCTTTGGTGTGCTTGAACCAGCCATAGAGCTGGTAGAGAAGAAAACTCATAATGATGATATCGGCGATATCCTGCCAGCGAATCAGTGAGTACACGGGAAAACCTCTATTTGGTTAAAGAAGCAGATTGAGACAAAATCGAAATGACAATAGGTACGGCTGCGGGTCGACAGAACCGATATTCCTTTGAATCGGCAGGCAACGGTACGGAGCAACAACCACATTGGGAAGCCACAGGTCTCAGAAAACAAACGGAATACTTTTTTCCAATCCTCTATGCTACTATGTCGGCGGTTTTCGCATTACATGCTATGAAAAAATGAGTATCCAGCGATGCTTATCGAGAGGAAAGTTCGCACCATGGTGAATTCATTAAATAAAGGCTATCTGGTCCGGGAGATGTTCACAAAAATCGCTCCCCGATATGATTTTCTAAACAGACTGCTCAGTCTTGGAATAGACAGACGCTGGCGGCGATCCGCATGCAAAAACATCACGGGTCGCGTGAGTGGCCGGGTGCTCGACATCGCTACGGGAACCGGCGATATGGCCCTGGAAGCAGCGCGGGCAACAGACAACTCAGTCAAAATCTTCGGGGTTGACTTCTGTGCGGCAATGGTAGCAATCGGACGGGACAAAATCAATGCATCATTCTTCAGGGACAGGATAGCGCTCGGAGTGGCCTCCTGCGAAGCCCTACCCTTTCACAACAATACGTTCGATGCTGCGACCATCGCCTTCGGCATCAGAAATGTTGCTGACAGGAGTCTCGGTTTACGAGAAATACTGAGGACTCTTCTACCGGGAGGCGTAGCGGTAATTCTGGAATTCTCAAATCCCAAATCCCGCCTGTTCAAATCCGTGTATCATTTTTATTTCCGACGCCTTCTTCCTGCAATCGGCGGTCTTTTCTCCGATTCAGGCGCTTATCGTTACCTGCCCGACTCGGTACTCGATTTTCCCGATCAGGAGGTCTTCAAAAAGATTATGATCGAGGCGGGATTTGAAAACGTCAGCCATAGCGATTACACCTTCGGTATTGTAACATGCTACGTGGGCAAGAAACCCGCCACGCCATCTTCAGCTATTTCCCGACATTGAGTTGGAGGACATTTCCAGGTACCGGAACGACCTTGTTTCTTTGCCAAAAACGTATGAAACACCTGTTACCATGGGAATTTTAGTATAACCATATTCGCGGAACTGACAACAAAAAAATCCTTTTCGAACGCATTCTTGCACATTAGGGCGTCTACCGCCGCAGGTATTTCCACCCGGCTTGACAGTCCAGCCTATTTTCTGTATAAAAGTTCCTGTTACTTACACAACTTACCATGGGAGACATGAATGTTCGTCGCCGCCAATTTCCTTATTGCACTAGGGAAAATTCTGGACCTCATCCTCACCATCTATATGTATATCATTATTGCCCGGGCGCTTGTCTCCTGGGTCAATCCTGACCCGTACAATCCCATCGTAAACTTTCTGTATCGCATCACGGAACCGGTTCTCTCTCAAGTAAAGAAAAGACTTCCTTCCATGGGCGGGCTTGACCTTTCGCCCCTTATCGTTCTGCTGGTCATCTTTTTCCTCCAGAAATTCCTCATCGCATCGATACTCGACCAGGGATATCGAATGAAACTCAACATCGGAGGATTTCCGTGAAAATCACCCCCCTTGACATTCAACAGCAGCAATTCAAAGGAAAGCTCTTCGGCGGCCTGAACCCTGATGAGGTGGATTCATTTCTGCAAACCGTTGCCCAGGAGATGGAAAACCTCAACAGGGAAAACGCGACTTTTCGGGATCAGGTGCAGAAATTTGCGGCCGAGGCGGAGATCCATGCCCAACGGGAAAAGGACCTGCGTGACACCTTGCTTGCCGCGCAGAAAATCACCGAGGAAATGAAAAACAACGCCCAGAAGGAAGCCGAACTGGTTATTGCAGAGGCTGAAGTCCGGGCAGAAAAAATTCTGGCCGATGCCGAAAACAAGCTTAACCAACTCAGAAATGACATCCAGGAACTGCGCAGACAAAAAACACAGTTCGAAACATCCTTCCGTTCCCTGATCGAGTCCCATAACAAGATGCTCTCATTGCATGAAGAATAGTCTCGAAAGCGACGGGTTGCACATCACTGAAACTGCGGAAGGAATAACCTTTTCCCTCCATGTCCAACCAAGGGCCTGCCGCAATGAAATTGCCGGCCTCATCGGAAACGAACTCAAGGTTCGACTGACTTCTCCGCCAGTGGAAGGGGCTGCGAATAAACTCTGTCAGGAATTTTTTGCAAAGCTTCTTCATGTGGCAAAATCGAATGTGCGAATCATTGCCGGCGAAAAATCCCGCCACAAAACCGTTACGATACGAGGCGCATCAAAGGAAGCCATTCTAGCACTACTCAACAACCCAGCACGGAGTTCTGAATGAAAGCAAAAGACATTATGATTTCGGATGTTACAACGATTTCACGAAAGGCATCCCTCAAGGATGCGGTTTTGTTGCTGCAAAAGAATTATGGCGACAAGAATTTTCTCAATGCCGCACCAGGTCTCGTGGTTATAAATGATTGGGGTGAATTGGCCGGCGTACTGATGCCCCTGACGATCATGGCAGCATTGGTGGAAAGTGCCGGGGACGTGACTCCTGAAGAAAAAATGCAGGAAAACTTTTACGAAATACTGTGCAATAATCTCAAGGACAAGTTGGTTGAAGACATTATGGACAGAGAACCGCTTTCCGTAACCGAAGATGCCAAGGTCATTGACCTTGTAGACCTTTTTGTCACCCATCGCTTCCACCGGATTCCCGTGGTGCGCAACAAAAAAGTTGTGGGAGTGATCTATCGGACACCGCTGCTGTTTGCTATGACCCGTTGTTTATTTAAATAATCTGAAGACGCAGTTTCTTACCCAAATGTATTGACAAATACCCCGGGTAATTCTTATATTTCAGCAAATGAATCAGGAGGTACGACCAAATGCCCATCTATGAATACAATTGCTCAAGCTGTGGAAACCAGTTCGAGCTTCGGCAGAAATTTTCAGATGATCCTGCAACGGAATGTCCGCAATGCGGCGGTTCCGTTGATAAAATTATTTCCCAGACATCCTTTGCCCTCAAGGGTAGCGGCTGGTATAAGGAAGGCTATGCAAAGACTTCCTCAGCAAAAACTCCCCAAGGTTGTCCGAAAGAAGGATCTTGCGCATCGTGTCCTTCCGCAGCCGCCTGAAATCCTATCGTAAAAAGAATCCCCCGCTTCTGGGGATTCTTTCTTAAGCATAATTTCTCTTTTTTCAACATATCAGCATATTCACTTCGGACTGTTTCCCCTCGGCAAATAGTTCGATAAAGGCACAGGAATCAGACCCTATGGCTATTATAATCGACGGAAAAGCTACTGCGCAGAAGATTCGAGCTGAAATAACAGAGGAAGTCAGAGACCTTGCCGCAAAAGGCCTTCAACCAGGACTTGCGGTCGTCCTGGTTGGGGACAACCCGGCAAGCAAGGTCTATGTGCGCATGAAGGAAAAAGCCTGTCAGGATGTGGGGATTTTTTCCGATGAACACACCCTTCCGACCTGCACCGAAGAAGGAGACCTGCTGTCCCTGATCGAAAGACTCAACAGAGACGACAGAATCCATGGTATTCTGGTGCAGCTGCCCCTTCCCAGACACATCAACGAGGAGAAAGTCCTTGAAACAATCTCTCCGGACAAGGATGTTGACGGCTTTCATCCCTACAATGTCGGACGCCTGATCCTCGGAAAACCGATCTACCAGCCCTGTACACCTTTCGGCATCATGGTTCTGATGAAGGAATACGGCATTGACCTTACCGGCAAGGAAGTGGTTATCGTCGGCCGCTCCAACATTGTCGGCAAACCGGTAGCGTTCATGTGCCTGCAGCAGCACGCAACCGTGACAATCTGCCACACGAGAACCGTTGATCTGCCGGCAAAGATCGGTATGGCCGATATCCTTATTGTCGCGGCCGGTCGCCCCGAAGTAATACGCGGAGAATGGATCAAGAAAGGTGCCGTGGTCATCGATGTCGGCGTCAACCGTATCGACGATAAAAAGCTGGTGGGCGACGTGGAGTTCGAAACCGCTGCCCGCCGTGCATCCCATATAACCCCGGTACCTGGTGGCGTCGGTCCCATGACCATTACCATGCTCCTGAAGAATACCCTTCAAGCGGCGAAGTTGTCGCAGGCAGCAAAACAGATCACACAGGGGAAACCATCATGATCGTAAAAAAGGCCGTCTTTCCGGTTGCAGGTTTGGGAACACGCTTCCTCCCTGCGACAAAATCCTCACCGAAAGAAATGCTCTCCCTCATCGACAAGCCGCTCGTTCAGTACGTTGTGGAAGAAGCGGTCGCCGCCGGTATCGAACAGATTCTTTTCGTCACCGGACGTGGCAAACGTGCCATTGAAGACCATTTCGACATATCCTTCGAACTTGAATCAATCCTTCGCGAGAAGGGCAAGGATGATATGGCCGACAAGGTCCGCACTATCGCTGAAATGATCAGCATCTTCTATGTGCGGCAGAAGCAGGCATTAGGTCTCGGGCACGCCATCCTCTGCGCGCGGGAATTTGTCGGCAAGGAACCGTTTGCCGTACTGCTGGGCGATGACATTATCGACGCCGAGAGGCCGTGTCTCGGGCAGCTGCTCGATGTTTTCAAAACCTACCAGGGCTCTGTTCTGGCGCTGGAAAAGGTTCCCATGGAAAATATCTCCGCATACGGCTGCGTCCGGGCGAACACGATTTCCGACCGGGTCTATGAAGTGACCGACCTGGTGGAAAAGCCGAAAAGGGAAGATGCCCCCTCAGACCTGGCGATTATCGGCCGTTATGTCTTGACGCCGGAAATTTTCCCCATTCTTGAAAAACAGCAACCGGGCAAAGGCGGCGAAATTCAGTTGACTGACGCCATCTTGCAGCTTTCCAAGCAGCAGTCGATCTATGGCTGCCGATTCGAAGGGAATCGCTACGACTGTGGTGACAAGTTGGGATTCCTGAAGGCCACGGTGGATATGGCGTTAAAAAGGGATGACCTGGGAAAGGATTTGGAAGAGTTTCTGCGACAGCGTCTGACACTATAGTTTATCTCATTTCGTATCCGGCAGTATAGACGTAGTAACCATTTACTTTTTCATATGGCCATTTTTTAGGTAATGCCCCGATATATCCTGCTGTCTTTGCAGTGAGTACTGCAGCTTCATCAATTTGTTTATTACCACTTGATTCAATCACCTTGGCTTCGGTAACGCTTCCGTCCCTGCTGATTGAAATAAAAATCAGGCCGTAACCTAACTGGCCTTTACTCGTCAGGGGAGAAGCAACTTGCCTCCACCTCTGGTTAACGGCTTCCAGAAATCTTCGACTGAACGAACCCATCAGATCATTATTCTCATCAAAAAATAGAGTATCCCCGCCTACCCTATCACCATATTTTTGCCGAAAGTTGTCCTCCAATGTCTTGAGTGTACGTTCGGTGGGCATAAGCTGAGCCAAATCGGGCAGTTTATTGCGTTTTGGCTTAGTTATGTCCCCTCGAACAACTGGCCCTAATGTATCTTTCGTCTCAGGAGTCACAGCATGCGGGGTTCTTTCCTGCTGTTCTTGTGGTGTCACTTTTGGCAGTGACATTTTCTCTTTGCGCTTACCGGGAATTGTCTTAGGTGCAGGCATCAACTCGTCTTGCTTCGGAATCGAAGGGACTTTCTGTCTTTTGTCCATTTCTGGCACATTATTGACGGTATCCTTCTTAGTTTCAGGCAAATCCCGTAGATCAGGGATTTCCGTTAAATCAACGATATAGGTTTCAGTCTTCCCCCCTTGCTTATTTTCCGGCCAAAGGTAGATTCCTAGCAAGACCACTCCATGCAAAAGCAGCGAGAGCACAACAAAGTAGAGAAAGTTTTTTTCGATATATTTGTCTGACATGAGTCTCTTTGGCGGGGTAGAGGAGGTTTTCTGTTATTGTAGGGAAACCCCCTCAAAAAAGCAACGCAGGACTGGAGGATAGTCGTGTAAAGATTTGTCTGTGCTGAGTGTTTGAGGAAAAGCCGTGAGAAAACCGTTGTTATAGAACCCCGCGGAAACAACGCAGAACTATATGAGGGTCTGGTAAAGGAGCGCCACTCCGAACAGCAGAAACAGGACACCCGCTGCCCGATGAATATAGCGGATCGGAAAATATCGAATCAACTGCTTGCCGAGAAAGATTCCCATGAGTGAAACCAGCCACAGGGCAAGGGTCGATGCGACAAAAACCATAACGGGAGAGTCGTACTGAGCCGCGAGACTGAGCGTGACAAGCTGGGTCTTGTCACCCAGTTCAGCCAGAAGAATCATCAGGAAAGCCGTGCGAATGGCTCCCGCTGCCAATACGTTATGGGATTCCTCATCAGCACCGGAGTGACGCAGGGTCGTGATACCGAAGTACAGAAACAGCCCTGCCGAGGCAATTTTCGTCCAGAAAATCGGAAATAGAACGAAAAGTAACTTTCCCACCAGTACCGCAACCAGATTCAGCAGAGCAAACGCCAAGGCGATGCCGATGAAAATCTTTTTCCAGGGATAGCGTGCCGCAAGGGCCATGGCAGTCAACTGGGTTTTATCGCCCAGCTCTGCCAGAAAAATCACGCCAAAGGTAGTAAGGAATACGCTGGTGCTCAAGAAAACCTCCCGATTAGGAGCCTGTCTGGCTTAGGAAATCGAAGCTAAAATTTGGCTGGGCGAGGACAGATTTTGTCGATTTTGCAGGGCAATAGTTGTTCTATTGCCCAATAAAGCGGCGGAATATGGGCCGTCCAGACGGATTTGCAGCAGATTTACCCTAAGTCAGACAGGCTCCTAGAACAACGGTGCAGAAGTCACCGGATAACCCTAATGATGCAGAACATGATCTGCAAGCTCATTGGTATCATCAGGCTGTCGCGGAAAATGTCGGGCCAGTTCTTCTCCGCAGGAGCTGATAACGGAGCAGAGGGCAGCACAAGCGCGCTTCTCGCGCATGCCCAGGGAAAGCTCCCGAGCCAGATCATTCCATTCGTCATGGGGTATCTTGCTGTTGATGCCCCGGTCGGCAAGAATCCATACTTTATGTTCCAGAAGTGAGAGAAATATCAAAATGCCGCTCTCACCCTTTGTCCGGTACAGCCCCTTTTCAAAGAATGCACGTACCGCACGCTCCCGCACGGCTTCGTCAATCCTCTTTTTTCCGACAAAAGACAACTTCAACCGCTCATATTTCCTGAAAATATATTTGAGCGGAAAAAACAGGATTATCACCAGGGGAATATACGTCCAGAGGGAAACGCCATACAAGACTCGTTCCGCATCCAATCCAGTGCCGGCGCTCCATCCGGAAAAAGAAAACCAGTAGGAGCCGATCTGCATGGCTATTTCCACGAGGAAGGCGCAAAAGGCAGCCGTTAGAACCGCACCAAGGACCTCAGCTTCCCGGTAGCTGTTGCTCCGATCAACCACCATGGTGACGATCTCACCGGAGGTATTCGCCTCTGCATTTTCTACGGCGAAACGTATGCGGGCATTTTCCTCTTCACTGAAAAAAGCTGTGGATTTATTTTTGTTCATATCCCTCATGTGCCCCCTTACGCGCGATACCCAGGCTACCAATTACCTGATGCGCCACCACCGCCGAATCCACCCCCACCGCCGGAAAAGCCGCCACCACCAAAGGAACCGCCACCAAAGGAACCACCACCGAATCCTCCACCTAAAAAGGGGCCGCCGCCAATACCGCCCCCACGTCCTCCGCCGCCAAAGAGGATACTGAGCAAAAGACCGCCGAAGAATCCGACCAAAGCAAGAATGGCAAGGATTACAATGCCGGCGCCGGAAAAGAGCAGCGATGCTATGATCGGAAGGCCGACAGCCCCGGCAACCCCGCCAAGAACCTTGGAGATAGCCCCCAGCACGACACAGGCCACAAACAGGAAGATCAGCAGGGTCATGGCGCGGGAAGAACCTTTTTTCCGCTGCTGGGCATCCTGGGGAGTGGCGGTGTATTCACCCTTCACCACTGCCATGATAGAGGAGACGCCCGCTTCGACCCCACCGTCAAAATCGCCCTGTTTGAAGCGCGGCGCGATCTGATCGCGGATAATTCGCCCGGAAAGAAGGTCGGTCAGCGTACCTTCCAATCCTCGTCCGACTTCTATGCGGATCTTACGATCCCCAGGAGAAATTATCAGAATGGCCCCATTGTCCTTTCCCTGACGCCCTATTTTCCAGGCCTCGGCAACCCTGATGGAGAATTCTTCGATATTTTCGCCTTCCAGGCTCGGGATTGTCAGAACGGCAATCTGCGTCGAATCGGTCGACTCGAACGAGGTTAGTCCTGCTTCAATCCTCTGGACCGCGGCAGGGGAAAGAATGTTTGCATAATCATTCACATGGGCCTTGAGTTGCGGCACCTCAAGGGCTCCACCCACGGTTGGCATGAGGCACAACAGCAGGACGGCAAAAATTGTTTTCATGGCACTCCCGGCCCATTGCCCGCAACTGGCAAGGGGGATGTCACAGCTTCAGCGGGTTGATCTGACTACGAATATGACCGTTAGAATTTAATTTTCGGCGCAGTCTTCGCCCCTTCATCAGACTTGAAAGGTTCCTTGCGCTGCAAATGAAGAAGCAAGGAATTGGTGAGCGAGTTGGGGAAAGTCCTGATGCTCACGTTGAACACTTCCACTGACTTGTTATAGCGAACCCTGGCGACATTAATCCGGTTTTCCGTGCCTTCCAGCTGATTTTGGAGATCAAGGAAATTCTGATTTGCCTTCAGGTCGGGATAACGCTCAACAACAACCATCAGACGGGAAAGCGCGCTGGACAACTCACCCTGTGCCTGTTGAAATTTGGAGAACGTCGCCGGATCGTTCAGGGCCTCTTTTGTCAGCTGCATCGAACCGACCTTCGCCCGTGCCTCGGTGACCGCCGTCAAAGTCTCCGCCTCATGCTTTGCATACCCCTTTACCACCTCAACAAGGTTGGGTATAAGGTCTGCACGCCGCTGATAGGCAGCCTCCACATCTCCCCAGGCAGCGAACACCGCCTCTTCATTTGCCTGGATGGTATTGTAGCCGCAGCCTGATAACGTGGAAAACATCAGCATTCCTAGCAGGAATAACGCAATTTTTTTCATAGAATCCTCCTTCAATTTGGTCAGTATGGATCAATAAACTTTGCATGAGAAGTTGAACACATTTGCCGGTGTCAACCGGCACGTGCGGGCGGAATTCAGATCACTTGGCAGTTCATGCTTTCGAAGGTGCCCTTTTTTCGGAATAGACGTATTTTAAAGTTATCAGGAGCAGATTGCAGGTGATGGAAAAAATATTCGCCGCAATCAGTGGCAGATCGTCGATAAGTATACCATAGAGAAGCCATAAACCCATTCCAACAACCAGCAAAACCGGTTGCCAGACGGAGATGTCACGTACCTGCCTGGTTCGCAAGGCACGATATATCTGCGGAATGACGGCACAACTCGTCAAGGCTCCGGCAAGAAGACCAAGTTGAAGAAGATTCATGGCAGCTCCTTCCGTTTCGAAGTGTCCGTTGCCCATGCCATCTGGGACATCATTCCCCTGAGTACTGAAATTTCCCTACTATCAAGTTCAGCCCGGGCCAGAATTCTGCGGATAGTTCGCATCAAGTGTTTCGGATTGGTCGGGTCAAGAAAGCCGATCTCGAGCAGGGTTTTCTCCATATGGCCGTAAAGGTCTTCCATTTCGCCTGCCGTTGCCATTTCCCTCACGGTGGTAATCACCCCCGGCACCACTCCTCGGGAAACTTCATAACAGAATAGCAAAACCGCCTGAGCAAGGTTCAAGGACCCGTATTCGTCGGAGGTCGGAATGGTTGCCTGCCAGCGGCAGAGAGCCAACTCGTCCGTACTGAGCCCATTGTCTTCCCTGCCAAAAACCAGAGCAACACGGCTTGATCCACCCCCTTCACGGAGTTTTGTCACCAGTTCTGCAGGTTCCATGGTTTCCTGGCGGTATTTGCCGATTCGACGGGTTGTAGCGACAGAAATCTCTATATCGGCCAAGGCATCTTCGAGAGACTCGAAACGAACGGCCCCATCAAGCAGGTCCCGGGCCGAAACCGCGAAGCGACGCGCTTCGGAATGATCTGTCCGACAGCCCTTGACCAGGCGAAGGTGCCGAAGACCCATATTTTTCATGGCCCGACAGACCATTCCAACATTACCGGGGGTTTGCGGCTCCACAAGAACGATGCTTATCCTATCCAAAAGCGTGCTTTCACTCACGGGTATTCTCTTTCGATTCATTATTTTTCAAACATTCATCCCTGCTCGCCTGCCAGACTCTCTTCCTCTGGAGCCTGGTGCGTGCATGCCGGCCCAGCCACCAGACATGAATAAAGTGGGCAAACCAGAAGCAGCCGATGATCAGAAACAGGACTAGAACAATATACGGCTCATACTGATCAAGATCCTCGATAAAATATGAGGCACTTTTACCAAAGAAAAAACCCGCCAGGGAAAACAGGATGGCCCAACTGGTCGCACTCAGCAGGTTCAGAATCAGAAATCGTTTTCGGGAGAGATTTGTCATCCCGAGGATAATGGGCAAGGCGATCCGCAATCCATAGGTATACCGGGAGACAAATGCCACAAATGACCCATATTTTTCTATTAAACGCAGTGCCCGGCGAAATTTCTTCGCCAAGGAAGCAAAGAGCCCGAGAAGCCATTTCCCCTTCCAGCGCCCCAGAAAAAAATAGAACTGGTCACCGAGAAAAGAACCGGCGAGAGCGGTAATAATAACGCCAGGCAGCGAAAGCGTGCCCTGAAAGGCAAAGTAACCCGCCAGAATCAAAACCGCTTCCCCTTCGAGAAAGGTTCCGATAAAAAGAAAAAGATATCCGTATGCTTCAAGATATTCTCTAAAGAACTGGTGCACGTTCGCCTCCTTTCAGCTCCTCATTGCACATAATCCGGAAATGGCAAACTGAAGAGAACTGAGCAGCCGATGAATTGTTAGCTGCGGAGCTGGGCACATCAGGTCCCGGCTAGAGAACTGGTGACAAAATGCCCGAATATGGGTACTATCGTACCAATGAACCCCAATCTTTTCCAAAAAATTATCAGGACTCTCTGCATCCTGCTGCTGGCAAACCTTCTGCTGCCCGGCACCACGCCCTCAGCTGAAGTCTCTTTACCGGGGAAAATATCGGGGGCCACGGAAACGGAAGCATACCTCCACGAATCCATCAATCGGATCAGAAAAGAACATCGCCTCCCGGCCCTGAAAGCCTCCCCTGCCCTGCGGCAAATCGCCCGCAACCACAGCCGCTTCATGGCGAACAGCGGCTACCTGGGTCACGGCGAAAGTGTTGGCAGAGATTTGAGATCTCGTATCGAAAAGGCAAAGGTGAAGGGATGGCGGACGCTCGGCGAGAATGTCGGTCGCAGCATGGGCTACCGGAACAACGCGGATGTCCTGATATCGGGCTGGATGCACAGTAAACCACACCGGAAAAACATCCTCTCCGCGGATTTCAATCTGACCGGTATCGGCACGGCAGAGGCCGCAGACGGCACTTTGTACGGCACGCAGGTGTTTATGGGTTCAGACGACCAAAACTAAGGCGCTGTAAATGAATAACATGGTCAAGATTGCGCTCAGATTTGATGCTTTCGCAAAAAGTTGAAATGTACGATGTACCGTCATTCCCGTGAAAACGGGAATCCAGGAATTAGAGTGAGATATAACTTCACTGGATACCCGCTTTGCTCCTTCGCTAGGGCTACTGCGCACAAGCCGCGGGTATGACGACTTTTTGTGAGTTCATCAGATTCAGGTCAGATTTGACAGAACTGATTGAGCCAAACCGCAGACGAAGCAGGGCTACGTTGTGGATTTGGTGATTGAAGTTCGGTCAAAGATGGCCTGAAGATGAGATGCAAGATGCCCATGTTATTTGTTTGCAGCTTCTAAGGACCAACTCGATAATCGTTTCGACTGATCAGCTACCCATGGCCTCGAGCGCTCTGTTATATCCAGCTGCAAAAGCCTTGCGATTAAGATCGACAAAGGCTTCGGGAACGCGTGCAAGGACCGCTTTCTGGGCGCTTTCTTTGGACACGACCCCCGTGAGAGCCACCATCGCTCCCAGGGCTACGATATTGGCAACAATTGTTCGTCCGACTTCGTTTTTTGCTATATCGACAATAGGAATGCTCACCACGGTATAGTTTCCCTTCGGCAGCCTCGTCACCAGGTCTGAGTCCACCAGCAGGATCCCGCCCTCTTTCAGGTCAAGGGAATATTTATCACACGCCTCCTGGGTCAGGGCCAGAAGCGCATCGACGTTGGTCGCTTTGGGAAAGTCTATCGGCTGGTCAGAAATCACGACCTCTGACTTTGATGCACCGCCCCGGGCTTCCGGGCCGTAACTTTGGGACTGTACAGCCTGCTTGCCGTCAAAGATGGCGGCTGCCTCGCCCATGATGATTCCGGCAAGGATCAGTCCCTGCCCGCCTGCCCCGGAAAACCTGATTTCGTATCTACTGCAGGACATTCTTAATTCTCCTCTTGTGCTCTGCAGGGGCAGCCCCGCTGCCTGTCCAAAGCAAGGTCAACCAAAAAGGCTTACACCAGGGCACATTGATCAAAATTGCTATTATGTTCCAGGTTCGACAAAAAATGCCGTCATTTCGAACAAAGTGAGAAATCTTAAAATATCGAGGCAGCCATAGAGATCTCTCCCTCCGGTCGAGATGACATGGCGCAGCGAAAGATCTGATTATTTCGACTCCTGCACACGCGCCACGAGTTTTCTGTATGACTCGACGTACTCCGGCTTATCTTCCTTATACAGGACGCCGGTGAGAACTTTGCCGGAGAGCTGTTCTGGAGACATTTTCTCTGCTGCGGTCACGGGAACAGCAGTATCCTTAAGTTCATTCATCATTTCCACCACAGACTTGAACTTGTTACGACGACCGTACGCTGTGGGACAACTGTCTAGAATTTCAACAACGGAAAAACCCTTGTGACGCATGGCTTCCGCGAGAAGTTTGTCAATCTGGGCGGCATGAAAAGCCGTGCCGCGAGCTACGAAAGTTGCGCCGGCACCAATGGCAAGTTTCGCGATATCGAAGGGCGGATCGGGATTACCGTACGGGGTTGTTGAGGCTTTTGCACCATAGGGTGTGGTTGGAGAGAATTGGCCGCCCGTCATGCCGTAGATATTATTGTTCATGATCAGATACGTCATGTCGATATTTCTTCGACAGGCATGGATAAAGTGGTTACCGCCGATGGCCACCCCGTCACCGTCGCCGCCAACACAGATAACGTTCATCTCGGGCTTTGCCATCTTTATCCCGGTGGCAAAGCCGACAGCACGACCATGTGTCGTATGCAGGGTGCAGAAGTCGAGATATCCCGGGAGGCGGGAAGCACAGCCGATACCGGAAACAATGGCTGTCATATCCTTGTCCAGGGAAAGAGCGTCAATGGCCCGAATCAGGCCCTTCATAACGATGCCGTGGCCGCAGCCGGGACACCAGATGTGGGGCAGCTTGCCCGGGCGAATATATTTATCGTAGTCAAATGCCATGGCTCAGCGTACCTCCTGTATTCTGGCAAAGATTTCTCTCGGGCTGATGGGTTCACCATCCACGCGAAAGATTCCCGAAACGGGAACCCTGCCTTCGGCACACCTTCGCACTTCATGGATTGTCATGCCCAGATTCATCTCCGGAACGATAATGGTCTTGCAATACTGCGCCAGCGCTCGAATCTGCCGCTCCGGAAAAGGCCAGAAGGTGATAATCCGGAACAGGCCGGCCTTGATCCCGTTATTTCTGGCCTCATTGACTGCATGTCGGGCAGAGCGAGAGATGGAACCGAACGCTACGACCACTACCTCCGCATCATCAAGCAGATAGTCCTCATAGGTGACGATATCGTCGATCGCATTCTCGATTTTACGAATATGTCTCTCCTCCTCCGCCTGGACAAGTTCGGCACGAGTAGTGGGAAACCCGTCCTGCGCCTTGTTCAGACCGGTTACGTGAAAACGGTACCCCGAGCCAAATGCCGCAAGCGGCGGAATATCACCGAAACTGGTATCATACGGTTTATAGTCCTGCGGGCGGACAAGCGGTGAAGTCCGGTTGACAACCTCCAACTCGCCCGGCTCCGGAAAGACAATCCGCTCCCGCATGTGCCCGACAATCTCGTCAGGCATCACGGTAACCGGCGTTCGGTATTTTTCCGAAAGGTTGAAGGCACGAACCGTTTCCGTAAAAAGTTCCTGCACCGAAGCGGGAACCAGGCAAATGGCTGGATGATCGCCGTGGGTTCCCCATTTGGCCTGCATGACATCCGACTGACTCGGCCCGGTAGGCATGCCGGTGGACGGCCCGCCGCGCATGACATTAATGATCACGCACGGAATTTCGGCAATGCAGGCATAGCCGATATTTTCCTGCTTCAGCGAGAACCCGGGACCAGAAGTTGCCGTCAGCGATTTCGCCCCGGTAAGCGACGCTCCGATGACGGCAGCCATGGCCGCTATCTCGTCTTCCATCTGAATAAACGCCCCACCAATTTTAGGTAATTCTCGCGCCATAGCCTCGGCGACTTCTGTGGATGGGGTAATAGGATATCCGGCAAAGAACCGGCAACCGGCATACAGAGCACCGAATGCGCAAGCCTCATTCCCCTGTAAAAATGCAACCCTTGTAGACACGTTAACTCCTTCGGACGTCACTTGGTAACGGTTATTGCAAAATCGGGACAGCGCAGCTCGCACTGCATGCAGGCGATGCAGGCGTCAGGATTCTTTACAACAGCAGTAAAGCCTCGCATCTCGAGAACTTTTGTCGGACAAAATTCGATGCAGATATGGCACGCCTTGCAGTACTTTTCGTTAATTTCAATTTTCGGTTGTCTTTTTTCCATAGTGGATCACCTGTACTAGTAATAAATGGTCTCCCCGCCACATCGCAGGCAGCAGCGATAACCGTCAGAG
>Ga0351907_1060_pt2 | contig 31242 bp, 31 predicted proteins | sample BONcelHT113001E6_FD_206861 | JGI IMG/M metagenome (GOLD analysis project Ga0351907, IMG submission 206861) | Enriched cells from coal bed in the Powder River Basin, Montana, United States - BONCAT cells T11 rep1 HSBNCT.T11.300.1.E6 ... | reverse complement strand
TCAGGAACTCTCCTTTAAATATTCTTGGATCGCATCCGCCAGTTTCTTTTTTGCCGCTTCCATATCCAGCGGAAGCTGCGCGCCCGCGATGGTCGAATGCCCGCCGCCGCCCAGTTTTTCCAGAACGCGCAATACGTTGATCTGCCCGAGCGAACGACCGGAAATCACGATCTGGCTGCCCGATTCGCATAAAACAAAGGAGGCGTTGATCCCGCGGATACCGATCAGCGCATCTGCGGCCTGCGCCGCCAAAAGCTCCGGATTGGGCGAGTCCTTGGATGCAACCGACACGGCGATGCCCGGCGCAATCATCTGCGCGTCCTGCACCACCCGCGCGCGCGCGTTGAAGGTTTTTAAATCATCCTGGAACAGATGGCGTATGGAGGTGGTGTCCGCGCCGACTTTCCGAAGGAAGGACGCCGCCTCAAAGGTGCGCACGCCGGTTTTAAAGGAAAACCCTTTGGTGTCTATGGTGATGCCGGCCAGCAGCGCCTCGGCGTCGATGGGCTTTAAAGTGATCCGGTCCGAAAAATACTGTACGATCTCGGTGACCAGTTCGGCGGTGGAAGACGCATACGGTTCGTGGTAAAAAAGCGTGGCCGTGTCTATATGGGACGTTCCTTTGAGGTGATGGTCGATCACCACCAGCGTTTGCGCTTTTGCGAGCAATCCGGGCGCGAGGGTATAGGACGCGATCTGGGTGTCCACCACCATCAGCATGGCCATGGGGTCCATCAGCTTTTCGGCTTCATCCGGCGTGATGAGCAGATTTTTGTAATCCGCGTCCGCACGAATCTCGGCAACCAGAGCGTCGATGGCGGCGTTCACCTTGTCGAGCACCACATGCACCTTTTTCCCCAGGTGCCGCGCACAGGCAACCAGCCCCATGGCCGACCCGATGGAATCAAGATCGGGCACCGTATGCCCCATGATAAGGACGGTGTCGCACTGTTCCATCAGATTGCGTAGCGCAGCGGCGAACATGCGCGAACGTACCCGCACGCGTTTCTGGGGAGCCTGCTGTCCGCCGCCGTAAAACCGGTATTCCTTTTTCTCCTTGATGACGGCCTGGTCGCCGCCCCTGCCCAGCGCAAGATCCAGCGCGCCGGCCGCGTTCTCGCCCGATTCGTCGAAAGATTTGCCCACCCCCACGCCGATGCTGAGCGTTGGTTTCACGTTGCCCGCAATGGGCGTCTTTTTGACTTCATCCAAAAGGCCGAACTTGCTTTGCATCAGAGAGGCAAGATACCGCCTTTCGAACACCATGAGAAATTTGTCTTTTGCATACTGCTGGTAAAAACCGTGCAGGTTGACTGCGTTTTTCGCGATGATTTTTTCCACTTCCGCCATGATGGCGTAATGCTCTTCCTTACGGATGGACCGGAGCAGATCGTCGTAATTGTCTATCTGTATCTGCATGACCACCCCCAGGACGATCTTGTAAAGTTCGGAGGCCTGCACGGACTTCTCTTCGTCGATAAGCCTGAAGATATAATAGATTTTATGCTTGTATATGACTTCGTTTTGTTCCTTGGTATATTTTTTATCCCCAAAGGTTATTTTTTTATCCTTGTCCGGTTTGCCGAACCGGCTGAGCAGGGCGTAGATGTTTTTTTCGCGGACATATTGCCCAACCAGCATGTAAAACGCTGGGTTGAACCAGAATATCTTCCCGTTTTTGGTGGTGACGGCCAGAGGCACGAATACCGAATTCACATAGTTTTCTATATTGCCGGATTTTTGGGCGATCACCTGCGCCGCCCTGTGAAACGCGCGGAGCTTCAGATAGTCCAGAAATACGATCACCAAAAGCACCGCCGCGAAAACCCCGATCACGATGAATTCCTTGTTATTCAAGGGTATAAAGGCGATCAGCAGGACGGCAAACGCCACGATCAAGGCGATGACCAGTATCTGCTTTTTAACGATGCTGTTCTTCGTACTCATCTGCTACCCCTTATTTTCCTTGAGACCGCTGCCGGATCTTGACAAGCTGCTCAAAGATACCAATAAATATATAAATGCTGAACTGCCAGAAAATGAGCGCGATCACGATGATGATCACGGCCCTTCCGGCGCCCGACTTGATATGTTTTTTGAGCCACCATTCGACAAACGCCATTCCAAGAACAAAATAGATGGCTCCGAAAAACGCAAAGGCAATGGTCAGCACAAAATCAAAATTCCTTAAGCCCGCCAGCTGGCCAATCCAGGCCACCAGCAAAACGGCGATGGACCACCGGCCGAACTTGGGCGGAAGCTTAAAGTCCGCAAACGCCGGCACGCTCGCTGTCTGCGCGCCCGCCTTTTTGGCGATGGCCCGCGGGATCAGGTAAAAGATCAGCCCGCCCAGCGGGATGTACGCCGCCAGCACGGTAGGGATGTAATACGTCAGGCTGGTCTGAAAATACGGGTACACCACATCCAGCGCGGCTTGGGTGGTGACCGCAGTGTCTGCCGCGCCGCCGGTCATGCTTTGGATGGCAATGTACAGCTGGCGGGTGAAATCCGGGTCCTGCTGCAATGTCAGCTTCATGGAGTCCAGTAAAGCCGTAATGATATCTTTGCCCGTCGCCAAGTAGACCGAGCCCAGTATGATCAGCACGGAAACCGCCGTGCCCGCGCAGGCAAGCTGCACACCGGATAAAAACGACATTTTTCTTTGCAGCGCGATCCATACGCAGATGACGACGGGAATGAGAGCAATGACCAGCATAAATCCTTCTTTCCTGTGCGGAACAACTTGTTCTTTTGTATACTTCTATAATATAGTACAATCCCGTATATATCAATAAGCATTTGAAAGGGAATACGGCAGAACCGGGGATCGCGCCCGATAGGATTTTAAAAAATATATTGGCGGGGCGAGCGCGCACCGGGCATGAGATGAGCGCGCGCACTTGATTTAAAATCAAAGCTTTAAGCGAAGCGCGGACCCACGGCGAAGCGGGAATTTTTTTCTAAAAGAGAGGTAGAAAAAGGCGCAGCCCACCGGGCTGCGCTTTTGCTCGTTCTTTTTTAAAATCAGTCGGACACGTAGGGCAGCATGGCCATGACCCGCGCGCGTTTGATGGCGATGGCGAGCTGGCGCTGATGTTTGGCGCAGGTTCCCGACGCGCGGCGCGGGGAAATCTTCCCGCGTTCGGTCAGATACCGCTTCAGCCTCGGTATGTCCTTGTAATCGATATTGTCAAGTTTATCCACGCAGAACTGGCAGACTTTCCTTCTGGGCCGGCCCCTGCGAAAGGGTTTTCTGTTATCTCTATCTTCACTCATTTTAAATACCTCCTCTTTTAAGCATTAAAAAGGCAATTCCGCATCGTCCACCGGTTCGAATGCCGCAAGTTCGTCGCCGAACAGGTCGTCCGCGTTGTTTTGCGCGTTTCTCTGCGGCGGTTCTTCTCTGCCTTCGGATGCGCCTTTGCTGGTTAAAAACTCCACTTCGTCCGCGATGATCTCGGTGATATAACGCCGCACACCGTTTTTATCGTCGTACTGCCTGGTCTGTATCTGCCCCACAACGCCCACCTTTGAGCCTTTTTGCAGGTATTTCGCGCAGTTGTCCGCAAGAACCCTCCATGTAACGATGTTTAAAAAGTCCGCTTTCTGTTCGCCCTGGGTAAACCTGCGCTGCACGGCAACGGAAAACGTGGTGACGGACAGATTGTTGGGGGTGGTCCGGTGCTCGGGATCCCTTGTCAGATTTCCAACCAAAATTGCCTTGTTCATTTTGGTACTCCTTTTTTATTGATTGTCCAGATTCACGACGATATAACGGATCACGTCGTCCGAAATCTTGAAATTACGTTCAAGTTCGGACGGAAGCGCGGAATCCGCCGAAAAATACGTGAGTACATAGTATCCGTCGTTGATATAGTTGATCGGATAGGCTAGCCTTCGCTTGCCCCATTCGTCGGTTTTAGTGACCGTACCGCCATTGCTGGCGATGATCTCGGAAAATTTCGCTATAAGCGCGTCTTTCTTTTCCTCTTCTAAATCCGGCTTTAAAATGTACAGCGTTTCGTAATTTGTCATTTCTTTCACCTCCTTATGGACTCTTGCGCATTTAAAACTTTAAATGCAGCAGTTGCTGGCCCCGCCTCTTTGGGCGGAGCAAGGACGTTACAACTAGCCTTCATATTATAACATCTCACTTTGCGAAGTCAAGGGCTTTATTGGGCAAAAGCCCTCAGGCGTGCGATGCTTTCATCCATCCTGCGGAGGGTCTCGGTTTTGCCGAGCATGCTCGCGACCTCGGCCGCTCCGCCCGGCGTGACCGCCGTACCCGAGATCGCGATCCGAACCGGCCATAAAAGCTGCCCGTTTTTGATGCCCATTTCCTCCGCCAGGGGAAGCAGGGCGCCCGCCAGCGAACCCGGCGAATAGTCGCTCAGGCCATTAAGCGCCTCCCGCGCCCGCAGAAGCGCGGGCAGGGACGATTCGGGCGCGGTTTTCATTTTTTTGTGCCGGAACAGTTCCAGGTCGTATTCCGGGAAGTTCTCCAAAAACATAAGTTTTTCGGGGATTTCGGTCAGCGCCTCCGTCCGGGGCTGGATGAGCGCCGCGATCAGCTGAATATCAAATTTGTCCACGTTGATGGCACGGGCCATATACGGCCGCGCGATTCCGGCAAATTCTTCCACAGACATAGCCCGTATGTATTCGCCGTTCATCCACCGAAGCTTGCCCTCGTCGAATATCGCGGGGGAGCGGCTGATGCCGGGCAGGCCGAACACCTCCGCCAATTCTTCCAAAGTGAATATCTCCCGGTTGTCCGGCGGACTCCACCCCAGAAGCGCGATGTAGTTGACGATGGCCTCCTTTAAATAGCCCTTGGCCATAAAATCCTCAAAGGATGCGTCCCCGTGCCGTTTGGACAGCTTATGCTGCCCGTCGCGCATCACGGGGGGCAGGTGGATGTACTGCGGTATCTCCCAACCGAACGCCTTGTACAGCAGGTTGTATTTGGGCGTGGAGGAAAGGTATTCGATCCCGCGGATCACATGGGTGATGCTCATCAGGTGGTCGTCCACCACGTTCGCAAGGTTATAGGTGGGCAGCCCGTCGGATTTTAAAAGGATGTTGTCTTCCATGTCGCTGTTCGGGACGGTGATCTCCCCGAATATGGCGTCGGTATAGGTTGTTTCCCCCTCGGCGGGGATATTCTGGCGGACCACACAGGGCATGCCGGCATTAAGTTTTGCCTTGATTTCTTCCCTGGATAAAAGCAGGCAGTGCTTGTCGTACTTGAACACCCGCCCGCTCTGCCCGCAGTCTCCCCGGAGCACATCAAGCCTCTCTTTGGCGCAAAAGCAGTAGTACGCCGCGCCGCTCTCCACCAGCTTATGCGCGTATTCCCGGTAAATTTCCCCGCGCTCGCTCTGGATGTAGGGGCCGAAGTTTCCGCCCACGTCCGGGCCTTCGTCGTAATTGAGGCCCGTCTCTTTCAGCGTGGAATAAATGACTTCGCACGCGCCCGGGACCAGGCGCTGCTGGTCGGTGTCCTCAATCCGCAGTATAAATTCGCCCTTGTTTTTCCGTGCGTACAGCCACGCGTACAACGCGGTCCGAAGGCCGCCGATGTGCAGATAGCCCGTCGGGCTGGGCGCGAATCTCGTTCTGACTTTCATTTGGTTCTCCTTTTATTTTCAACCTTTCTTTTGGAAAAAAGAAAGGTTGAGCTAAAGAAAATCACACCTATTCTCTTTGTTTCAAAAATGCCATTAAAGATGGCATTTTGGGGGATGGGATTCCAAAGGGACAATCGTCCCTTTGGCGGGTGGTTTGGAGGCAAGCAGCCTCCAATTATAATGATGCATTGTTCACCAGCGTTTTTGCAAAGCTGTCCTTGAGTTCCACGATCTGGTTGAACACCAGTGCGTCTTCGCCCGAATCGACCTCGTCCAGGGCAAAATACCCCTGGCGGATAAACTGGAAGCGGCGGCGGGCCCGCGCCTCTTTCGTAAAGGGCTCGACCAGCGCGCCATCCAAAACCGTAAGCGAGTCCGGATTTAAGTTTCCCGCGTCATCGATCAGGTATTCATACAACCGCACGGTCGCGGGCAGGGCGGTATCCGCCTCCGCCCAGTGCAGGGTGCCCTTGACCTTGCGGCCGGCGGTCGGCCCGCCCGTGCGGGAATCCGGGTCGTAGGTGCACCGGACTTCTGTAACGTTGCCGTCTTTATCTTTCACAACGCTTTCGCATTGGATGATATACGCGTTTTTCAGCCGCACCTCCCCCCCGACGCACAGCCGGAAGTATTTGTTGTTGGGCCTCTCCTCCATAAAATCTTCCTGCTCTATGAAAAGATTGCGGGAAAAAACAACTTTGTGCTTCTCTTCGCTGCCCGGAAGGTCTTCGGCCATGAAGGTCTCCTTCTTGCCCTCGGGGTAATTGGTGACGGTCAGTTTAAGCGGACGGAGCACGCCCATCAGCCGGGTGGCGTGCTGGTTTAAGTCTTCGCGCACGCAATGTTCCAACAGCTTGATATCCACCTCGCTGTTTGCCTTGGACACCCCGATGCGGTCCGCAAAATCACGGATGGCGGCCGGCGTGTATCCCCGCCGGCGCACGCCCGAGAGTGTGGGCATCCTGGGATCGTCCCATCCCGAAACCACGCCGTCGTCCACCAGCTTTTTCAGATACCGCTTGCTCATCAGCGTATGCGTCATGGACAGCCGCGCAAATTCGTACTGGCGGGGGACGTTTTCGCAATCACAGTTTATAACGAACCAGTCGTACAGCGGCCGGTGGTCCTCAAACTCCATGGTGCAGACCGAATGGGTGATGGCCTCCATCACGTCCTCCAGGGGATGCGCGAAGTCGTACATGGGATAGATGCACCACCCGTCTCCCGTGCGGTGGTGGGACGCGTGCACGATGCGGTAAATGACCGGGTCGCGCATATTGAAGTTGGGAGACGCCATGTCTATCTTGGCGCGCAGCACTTTTTCGCCGTCCGCAAATCCGCCCGCGCGCATTTTTTCGAACATAGCAAGGTTTTCTTCAATGCCCCGCTCCCGGTACGGGCTGTTTTTGCCCGGCTCGGTCAGCGTGCCGCGGTATTCGCGTATCTCCTCCGCCGTTAAATCGCACACATAGGCCAGGCCTTTTTTCACCAAAGTAAGCGCGCATTCATACATGAATTCAAAATAATCCGACCCGTAGCATTCGTTTTCCCATGTAAAGCCCAGCCATTCAATGTCCCGCTTGATGGCATCTATGTACGCAATGTCTTCCTTCACAGGATTGGTATCGTCGAACCGCAGGTTGCAATAACCCTTGTATTGCTCGGCCAGGCCGAAGTTCAAACATATGGACTTTGCGTGCCCGATATGCAGGTATCCGTTGGGTTCGGGCGGGAAACGCGTAATCACCTTTTTGGCGCGCCCGCTCTCAAGATCGGCGTCTATGATCTCCTCTATAAAGTTCCTTGACTTTTCCGCCATTTCTTCCTCCGTACTCTATCTTAAAAAATTAAATAGCATTTCCGTCTGTCTTTGTATTTTCATATTCTCTCACAAAACTCCCAATTTGAAAAGCCTGTTTTTACACAGGCCCGTTTTTGCTATTTATGGTAGGTCTCGCCATTCATGATCTTATACGCGCGGTAGACCTGCTCCAAAAGTACAATGCGGAACAGCCGGTGGGGCATGGTCATCCGGGAAAAGGACAGGCGCAGATCCGCCTTTTCCTTTATCTCTTTTGAAAGGCCGACGGAACCGCCAACCACAAAGCAGAATTCGCCCGCGCCGGCGTCCATGCCGCTTTGGATGTACGCGGCAAATTCTTCGGAAGCCATCGTCTCGCCGCCGATATCGCAGGCGACGACCCGTCCGCTAAGAAGGGGCCGTATGCGGGCCGCTTCGGCCGCAAGCGCGGCGTCATCCCCGGCGCCGTTTTTTAGAAGCGGCTCATCCGCCACTTCCATGATCTGAATGTCCGCAAAACGCGAAAGCATTTTTTTATACTCGGCCTGCGCGGCCGAAAAATACTTCTCTTTCAGTTTTCCCACGCAAACCAGTTTTATTTTGAACACAAGGTCAACCTCATTTTTTTAAGATATAAAATACGCGGCCGTACCCAGCGCAAGCCTCCCCGCCAGCAGCACGCTGGCCAGAATAAAAGGCACCATCTCAAACCGCTCCCGCGGTTTGCGCTGAGCTGCCGTCATTGCGGGGACGCCGTTGGTATCTTTCATCCACCGGAGCAGCACGTAACTAACCAGCGCCGCTACCGCCAGGATCCCCAGCGTATACACCTGGTAGGCCGGATTCGCCGTATCCATCGTTTCCATGGGCAGGACCCCCGCCATCCACGGATAGTTCACCACCCACGTATCCGCCGCCTGCGTATACCCCAGCAGGTTGAAAACGGCGTGAAAGGCGATGGTGTTCCAGATGCTGCGGGTCCTGTAATAGATATAGCATATCACGATCCCGGCGATCACCCCGTTGACGCTGGAAAGCAGGTCGGCGTGCATCAGCCCGAACACGATCCCCGTCAGGATTACCGCGAAAAAGCCCACCCTGTACCCGTACGCGTTCTGGAAAACGCCCCGAAGGAAAATCTCTTCCGTAAAGGGCGCGTATACCGAGAAAAACAAAAACGCCGTAACGGCCGAGCCGCTTAAGATATAATTGATGATCTCGTTTTGGGGGATGCTGCCGCCCGATCCAATGATCACCCCCGCCAGATAGGTGAGCACCACCGTGGACAGAAGGTACACAAAAAACGCGAGCGCCGCCGATACCGCCACATTCCCCGGCGCGGTTTTGGCAAACCGCAGGGAAGCGATCCGTTTTCTTTTCGAAAATGCGAAAATGATGACCGGTACGATGGCTGCCATGCGCGTAAATATGGAAACATCCATATTAAACCGGATGCCAAAAAACCCGGTAAGTACGGCCTGGACAAAATCCACGGCCATGTAGCCGAGCAGTACAAAAAAAAGGCACCAGTTTGCCTGCTTGATGGTAAAATCGGTTGTCTCACTCCCGTTATCGTGCATCGTAACACCCCGTTATTCCGTCCCGTTTGGCCAATGCGACCCCCATGTGCCTGCCCACCTGCACGCCCATTCCGTTTAAAAACCCGGATACCGTCTGGAGGGCAAGCGCCTCCATATTGTTGTTAATGCTCAGGTGCCCCAGAATGATCCCGCGCACCCCGGTTGTTGCCAGGTCGAACGCGGCCTGGGCCGCGGCATCGTTGGACAGATGCCCTTTGCCCGACAAAATGCGGTGCTTTAAACGGTAGGGATACGGCCCGGCGTTCAGCATCTCCACATCATGGTTGGATTCCAGCAGAACGATGGATGATCCGGCCGCCATATCGATGATCCTGCGGGTCACGTGCCCGAGGTCGGTCAAAATCGAAACCTTCTTCCCGTGGGAGGTAAGCGCGTACCCGTATGTGCAGGCCGCGTCGTGCGACAATTCAATGGGCTGAACGCAGACGTCGTTGATATAGAAGTCTTCGGTCTTTATCTCCCGGACGTTTTTAGCCTGTATATTCGGCAGCTTGGGCAGCAGCTGCTCCCAGGTCTGCGCGTTTGCGTATATGGGGATGTCGTATTTCTTGGAGAGGGTGCTGAGCCCGCGGATATGGTCGATGTGTTCGTGCGTCACCAGTATGCCGTCAAGGTCGTCCATGCGCACATCCATCTTTTGCAGCTCACCCCGGATTTTGGTGCAGGAAACGCCCGCGTCCACCAGGATGCATGCGCTTTTTGAACGGATAAATATGCTGTTTCCGCTGGATCCGCTGAAGAGCGGGGCAATGCTGAGCGCCATAGGTTTCTCCGGATTTTATATTCTAAATCATTTTAACCCCAAAACCTTATTTTTTCAATATAAGTTTGCATTCGCGCCATGCATCCACTATAATTCAACATGGAAAATCCTTTTATTGTTGAGGTTCTACTATGAAGATCATAGACGCAAAAGACATAACCGCCGCCGTTCGCGGTGCCTTCCTTTCGGCCTGCATCGCGCCGGGCGAAGATGTTGCCGTCGCGCTTTGTAAGGCCGAAAACGAGGAATCCTCCCCCAGCGGCAGGGAGATCCTCTGCCAGCTCATAGACAACAATAAAATTGCCAAAGACGAAGGGATCCCTTCCTGCCAGGACACCGGCATGGCCGTGGTGTACCTTGAAGTCGGCCAGGATGTGCATATCATAAACGGACTGGTGGCGGAAGCGGTGAATGAAGGCGTCCGCCGCGCGTATGCCGAAGGGTATTTCCGCAAATCCGTGCTCACCCCCATCAATCGGGAGAACACGGGAGACAACACCCCGGCTGTTATCCATACCGATATCGTTCCGGGGTCCGGCCTCAAGATTATCGCCATGCCCAAGGGTTTCGGCAGCGAAAATATGAGCGCAATCCGCATGCTCAAACCCTCCGATGGACGGGAGGGCATCGAAGAATTTATACTGGAAACCGTACGAAACGCGGGCGGCAGCCCCTGCCCCCCCGTGGTGCTGGGCGTCGGGATCGGCGGTACGTTCGATTATGCCGCAACCATCTCCAAAAAGCAGCTGCTGCGCGAGGTGGGAAGCGTGAATCCCGACCCGCAGCTTGCACAGATGGAAAAAGAACTCAAGGACAAGATCAACGCGCTCGGGATCGGACCCATGGGCCTGGGCGGGGACACCTATTGCCTGGCCGTCCATATCGCGCAGTTCCCCACGCATATTGCCGGACTGCCCGTCGCCGTGAACTTTTCCTGCCACGCGCTTCGGCACACGGAGGTGACGCTATGAGAAAGATTACCCTCCCCATGACAAAAGAGCAGCTCTTTGAGCTGCAGGCAGGCGAAGCGGTACAGCTTTCCGGAACCATTTACACCGCACGGGACGCCGCGCACAAACGGCTGGTCGCCATCATCGACAAAAAGGAAAACCTGCCCTTTGATTTGCAGGACGCCGCCGTCTATTATGCGGGGCCCTGCCCCACCAAGCCCGGCCGCGTGTTCGGATCCTGCGGGCCCACCACTTCCGGCCGTATGAACGCCTACGCCCCCAAACTGTTCGATATGGGCGTGCAGTGCACCATCGGCAAAGGGCCGCTGTCCCGGGAAGTGATCGATTCCCTTGTTGAAAACGGCGCCGTGTATTTCTGCGCCACCGGCGGCGCGGGCGCGCTTATAGCGGGATGCGTAAAATCCGCCGAAACGGTCGCGTTCCCCGACCTGGGCGCCGAAGCCGTAACCCGTCTCGAAGTCGAAAACTTCCCCGCCATTGTGGGCGTCGACGCCAAGGGCAACAGTATTGTAAGATAGGTCTTTTTTCGTGCCTTTCTTCATCCGCCACCGGCGGCGGCCGGTTCCGCTCCAAAAAAACCAATAAAAACAAATACCGTCCACCTGCACTTGTAGGACGGTATTTTTCATTTCGTCTTGGTTTTCTTTTTTATTCCTTAATATATTCCTGGCCGAATGCGCGAATCTTTTTATAGCGTTTTTTCAGCAGCTTGTCGATCGGCGTTTCCATGAGTTTGGGCAGATGCAGCGCGATATATTTCTTGACTTCCTCCGCCATTTTCCCGTCGTCGTCGTTTTTGGCGCCTTCCCTGGGTTCGGGGATCACGTCGTCCACAATGCCCATATCACACACTTCGCGCGCGGTCATACGCATGAACTGCGCGGCCTCGGGCGCTTTGGACGGGTCCCGCCACAAAATATTCGCAAACCCTTCGGGCGGCAGGATGGAATACACCGAGTTTTCCAGCATGGCGATCTTATCCGAAACAGCCAGCGCGAGCGCGCCGCCGCTGCCGCCTTCCCCAATGATAACGGAAAGCACGGGCACCCGGAGGCGGGACATTTCCAGCAAATTGCGCGCAATGGCTTCGCCGATCCCGCGCTCTTCCGCACCCACGCCGCAGAACGCGCCCTGCGTATCCACGATGCAGATAACGGGCCGCTTAAATTTCTCCGCCTGCTTCATCAGCCGAAGGGATTTGCGGTATCCTTCTGGATGTGCGCTGCCGAAATTCCGGCGAACCTTTTCGTTCACGTCGAGACCCTTTTCCTGGCCGATCACGGTCACCGGGACGCCGTCAAACAGCCCGATGCCGCCCAGTATGGCCGCGTCGTCGGCGAACAGCCGGTCGCCGTGCATCTCCACAAAATCGTCGAATATATTCTCTATAAAATACTGTGCAGTGGGACGGACGAACTCCCTCGCAAGCTGCACCGAAAGCCAGGCAGAGTTTGCCATCAGGCATCACCTCCCGCATGGAATTTTAATAATTTGACGAGGACGTCCTTCATTTCTTTCCGCTCCACGATCCGGTCGATAAATCCTTTTTGGTACACAAACTCGGATTTTTGAAAATTGTCGGGGAGCGTCTGCTTCACGGTCTGCTCCACCACGCGTTTGCCGGCAAACCCGACGATCGCGTTCGGTTCGGCCAGGGTGATATCGCCCAGCATGGCAAAGCTTGCGGTGACGCCTCCGGTGGTCGCGTCGGTCAGCACCACCAGGTACAGCAGCCCGGCTTCGTCCATTTTTGTCAGGACCGCGCTGGTCTTGGCCATCTGCATAAGGGAAATAAGCCCCTCCTGCATGCGCGCGCCGCCCGAAACCGTAAAGGTTATAAGCGGCAGCTTTTTCTCTGCCGCCCGCTCGGCCGCCCGGGTGAACTTTTCGCCCACCGCCGCGCCCATGGACCCCATCATAAAATAGCCGTCCATCACCGCCAGCACGCAAGCGTTGCCGCCGATGACGCATTCCCCGGTGACGATGGCTTCAGAGAGGCCGGTTTTTTTACGCAGGCCGTCGAGTTTTTCCTCATAACCCGGATACTCCAGCGGATTTGCGCCCACCAGATCCCCGTCTAACTCAACAAAACTGCCTTCGTCCGCCGTAATCGCTATCCGCTCGCGCGCCGGCATCCTGAAATGATGCCCGCAGTAGGTGCAGACATGCAGGTTTTCCGCAAGGTCTTCCCCAAATACCGCCCGCGCGCATCCCGGGCATTTCTCGAACATATTGCCCGGAATTGCAGCGTTTGGCGTTTCCTGGCGCTGCTGGTAGGTATGCACGTTTACAAGAGCGTTTTTGATGGGAATGTCTATCTGCTGATTGGAAGTATACACCCGCCGTTTCTGGCTGTGTTTATTTCTGTCGAATATACCCATATTATTCCTCCATTATCCTGCCGATCAGACCCGTATCCAGATTTCCCTTAATCACATCCGGGTTGTGCAGCAGATCGAACTGGAAATCAATATTGGTTTCCACCCCGTCCACCACCAGTTCGGTCAGAGCGCTGCGCATCTTGGCCAGCGCCAGGTCGCGCGTGGGCGCGTATACGACCAGCTTGCCGATCATGGAATCGTAATGCGGCGGGATCTTGTACCCCACATACATGGCGGTATCAAATCGTATGCCCGGTCCGCCCGGGATATGCAGCATTTTGATTGTGCCTACCGAGGGCATAAAGTTTTTTGAAGTGTCCTCCGCATTAATCCTGCACTCGATGGCGTGGCCGTGCAGCTTGATGTCGCTCTGCTCGTACCCGAGGTCGATATTCGCCGCAATCAGTATCTGCGTTTTCACAATGTCCACCCCGGTCACCATCTCGGTCACGGGGTGCTCCACCTGGACGCGGGCGTTTAATTCCATGAAATAATAGTGCCCGGTTTTATCCACCAGAAATTCAATGGTGCCCGCGCTGTTGTAACCGGCTGCACGGGCCGCGCGAACCGCCGCGTCTCCCATCTCCATCCGTTTTTCCCTGGTTAAAAACGGCGAGGGCGCTTCCTCCATTACCTTCTGGTTCCTGCGCTGCAATGAGCATTCCCTCTCAAACAGGTGCATGGCGTGCCCGAAGTTGTCGCACATGATCTGCACTTCTATATGCCGCGCGTCGTCTATACATTTTTCCATATACAGCGTACCGTCGCCGAACGCCGCGATGGCTTCGGAAGTTGCGGAATTATAAGCACTTTCAATATCCTCTTCGCGGCTGACCTTGCGGATGCCCCGCCCGCCGCCGCCCGAAGCGGCCTTGATCATAACGGGATACCCCACCTTTTTGGCGACCTTTTTGGCGTCCTTTGCGTCTTTGAGCGCGTCAAGAGACCCGGGTATGATGGGCACTTTGGCCTGGGTCATGATCTTGCGGGCCATCAGCTTGTTGCCCATCTTCTCCATAGCTTCGGCATCCGGACCGATAAAAACGATATTGCTTTTATAGCACATGCGGACAAATTTGGGGTTTTCGGATAAAAACCCGTATCCCGGATGGATGGCGTCCGCCCCCGTGATATGCGCGGCGGAGAGTATATTGTACGGATTCAAATAGCTTTCCCTGGGCGAGGGCGCGCCGATGCATACGGCTTCATCCGCCAGCTGGGTATGCAACGCCGTTTTATCGGCGGTGGAATAAACCGCCACCGTGGCAATACCCATTTCCCTGCACGCGCGAATCACCCTGACGGCGATTTCACCCCGGTTTGCTATCAATACTTTATTAATCATGCCTTACTCCTTTGCAAAGGCAAACAATATCCCGCCTTCGCAAACGGTCTTGCCGTCCACACTTGCCCTGGCCTGCGCCTTCCCCCCGAACGAGGAGATCCGCGTAAGCTCGGCCTCCAGCACCAGATCGTCTCCCGGCCGGACCAGCCCTCTGAATTTAACGCCGTCTATGCCGCCGAACAGCGCGAGTTTGCCACGGAACTTTTCATCCAGCAATATGGCATAGGCGCCGGTCTGCGCGAGCGCTTCCACCATCAGCACGCCGGGCAGTACCGGATTCCCCGGAAAATGCCCGCGGAAGATATCGTAATCTTCGCGCACATGCCAGACCGCGGTGGCCGATTTGCCCACTTCGACCTTCAGTATTTCGTCTATTAATAAAAAAGGCTCTCTATGAGGAAGCACTTTTTTAATGTCCTCTCTGCCGATCATTTCCACATACTCCTTTTATCACTTATAACGGAATAAAAGCTGGTCGTATTCAACCGTATCTCCCTCTGCGCAGGCGATCCATATGATCTCGCCGTCTTCGGGCATGATAATTTCGTTCATGAGTTTCATCGCCTCGATATTGCACAGCGGGTCGCCCTTTTTAAGCTTGCTGCCGATTAAGACTTTGTTTGCGCCTTCGAGATCGTGATACGTGCCTACCAGCGGAGACAGGATGTCTTTTCCCTCGTCCAGCACGCCCGGGATCATGTCCGCTTTTGCGCCGTCCCGGGCTCCTTCCGCTTTGGGCGGAGCCGCAGGGGCGGGCACGGTTGCCGCGGCCTGGCCGCATCCCCATTCGATGCGTATGTCAAAATCACCGTCTTTGATCTCGAGTGACTTAAGACCGTCCACTTTTTTTATAAAATCCAATACTTCTTTTAAATCCATTAGAATCCCTCCCGTATTTACACTTTTGCAAAAAGGATGCTTGCGTTTTGCCCTCCGAAAGCCAGCGAGTTCGAAAGCGCATAGTTGACCGTGGTTTTACGGCCCGTATTCGGCGTGCAGTCAAGGTCGCATTCGGGGTCGGGCATCTTGTAGTTGATGGTGGGCGGCACAAAGTCGTCCACGATGCTCATCACGCTGATTACCGCCTCAATGGCGCCCGCCGCGCCCAGCAGATGCCCGGTCATGGACTTGGTGGACGATATGGCAATCTTGTAGGCGTGGTCGCCGAAAACTTTTTTGATCGCCAGCGTTTCCGCCTTGTCGTTGAGCTCGGTTGACGTGCCGTGCGCGTTGATATACGAAACCGCGTCGGGCGGGATGCCCGCGTCTTCCACCGCAGTGCGCATGGCCGCCGCCGGGCCGATGGCCTCGGGATGCGGCGCCGTCATATGGTAGGCGTCCGCCGTCGCGCCGTAGCCCACAATCTCCGCATAGATCCTTGCCCCGCGTTTTACCGCGTGTTCATATTCCTCCAGCACCATTGCGCCCGCGCCTTCGCCCAGCACAAACCCGCTGCGCTCAAGGTCGAACGGAATGGAAGCGCGGTTCGGGTCGCTGGAGAGGGAAAGCGCCTGCAGTCCGCAGAAACCGGACAGCGAAAGGGATGTGAGGGCGGCTTCCGCACCGCCGGCCAGCATCGCGTCCGCGTATCCGTGCCGGACCAGCCTGAACGCGTCCCCAATGGAATGCGCGCCGGACGCGCAGGCCGTGGTGACTGTGGTGTTATGGCCGCGAAGTCCGTATTTGATCGCCAGGTGCCCCGACCCCATGTTGCCGATCATCATGGGGATAAACAGGGGGTTGGTCTTTTTAAATCCCTTTTCGTTCAGCTTGGTAACTTCGGTCTGCATGGTGTCCAGGCCGCCGATACCGCTGCCGATGATCACACCGAAACGCTCCGTGTCGGGCATGTTATCCCCGAACGCCGCATCCTCCATGGCCTCGCTTCCTGCCACCACTGCGTACCGGCAGTAACGGTCCATCCGGCGGGCGTCTTTTTTTTCCATATAATCAAGGGGATCGAAATCCTTGATCTCGGCCGCGACCGATACCGGGTTGTCCGCGATCTCTACGGTCGTTAAGGGGCCGATCCCGTTTACGCCTTTTTTCATCGCATCCCACATCAGGGGCGCACTGTTTCCGTTGGGCGCAATCGCGCCGATTCCCGTCACCACAACTCTTCTTTGCATAAGAAAACTCCTAACAATTCCTCTTTTCTATATCAGCAGGCCGCCCGAAATGTTGATGACCTGGCCGGTGATGTAGTCCGCGTCGGGGGATACCAAAAACGCGATGGCGCCGGCAATGTCCTCGGGCTGCCCCGCGCGCCGCGCCGGTATGGCGTCCAGCATGGACTGCCGTGCCTTTTCAGGGACGGCGCGCGTCATTTCCGTATCGATGAATCCGGGGGCAAGCGCGTTCACGTTGATGTTCCGGGACGCGACTTCCCTGGCCAGGGATTTGGTAATGCCTATGATCCCCGCTTTAGACGCGGAATAGTTTACCTGACCCGCGGCGCCCGCCAGCCCCACGACGGAGGACATATTGACGATCCGCCCATAGCGCTGCTTCATCATGATTGCGACAGCGTGTTTGGAACAATTGTACACGCTTTTTAAATTGACGGCAATCACCGCGTCGAATTCTTCTTCTTTCATACGGGCCAGCAGGTTGTCCCGCGTGATTCCCGCATTGTTCACCAGCACGTCTATCCTGCCAAACGCTTCCATGGCTTTGTCCATCAGCATACCGGCTTCCTCGAGGCTCGCCACATTCGCTTCCACAACGATATGGTTTGCGCCCATTGCCGCAAGGTCGGCCGCGAGTACGTCCGCCGCTTCCGGGGTTTTGTAATGATTGACCACTATATCATAGCCTTCGCGGGCCAGACGTTTGCATATCGCGCTGCCTATGCCGCCCGGCGCGCCGGTAACGACCGCTGCTTTGTTTGCCATTTCATTTTTCCTCCCTGATCGCTTGCGCCGCTTGTCCGAGGGTCTGCTCATCGTTCACATTGTATACCGTGGCTTGCCCGTCCGTACGCTTTACGAATCCGGCAAGGGTATTGCCCGGGCCGACCTCCACAAACGTATTATAACCGCTCCGCATCATGCTTCTTAAAATCTGTTCAAAATAGACCGGGCTTGCCGTCTGCGCCGCCAGCGTTTTTTTGATCTCATCCGCCGCGTACGGACGGGCCAGCATATTGGAATACACCGGAACATCCGGCGCCATAAATTCAATGCTCCGTGCCGCCTCTGCGATTTTATGCGCAACGCCTTCCATCGCTTTTGAATGGAATGCTCCGCTGACCGGCAGGCGGACCGCCTTCACTTTGTTCTCTTTGCAGTAGGCCAGAAATTGATCCAGGTTTTCCGCATCGCCGGCCACCACCGTCTGCCCGGGGCAGTTGTAGTTGACCGCCTGCAGAATGCCCTCTGCGCACACCGCGGACACCATTTCGTCTACCTCTTGGCCGGTTTTCCCCAGCACGGCGGCCATGCCGCCGCCCGTTTTTTGCGCCGCTTCCTGCATCCATGCCGCGCGTTTGATCACCAGATCGAGGCCCTGCTCAAAGGTAAAAACGCCCGCGCAGCAAAGCGCCGCGTATTCGCCCAGCGAAAACCCGGCCGCCGCGTCCATGGGGCCGCCGGCTTCCCTGTAAGCGGCGAAAGCCGCAACGTCCACCGTATATACGGCGGGCTGCGTATTGGCCGTCTGGTTTAAAACTTCCTGCCCGGCCGAAAAACACATTTCCTTTATGCCGGGCAACCGGCTTTCCGCCCGGTCGAATATCTTTTTGGCCGCAGGGCTTGCATGGTACAGCCCTTTTCCCATGCCCGTCTTCTGTGCGCCCTGCCCGGCAAATAAAATTGCACGTTTAGTCAAATGGGTGCCCTCCCGCAAGTAATTCTTCCGCCTGACTGCATATCTATTGAAGGATCTCCTTTGCGCTCTGCCGGCACATCACCAGTCCCGCGCCCGCCTGCCCGGTTTACCGCGGACGCAAGGGAAGCGTCCGCTAAAAAGGCCGTTCCGCCCTGGATCACCGGGCAAATTATATTTAAGTATCTGGGTCCGTTTCGTTCGTATGTCTTTTTCCTCCAGATTAGTTCAATATGCGGGTATCCGAGAGGGTACCCGCATGAATTTTTCCAAAATAGCCCCGAAATGCCTTTGAGACGGCTCCGGAATACTGCTTTTTTTATTTGTTTTCTTCGATGAAGTTAACGAGGTCCGCAACGGTTTTCAGGTTTTCTGCCTCTTCAATCGAAATGTCGAATTCTTCTTCAATGTCCATAACGATCTCAACCATATCCAGTGAATCAATCTTCAGGCTCTCAAAGGTGGATTCCATCAAGATATCGCTCGCGTCAATATCCATTTTTTCAGCAATAATTTCGCAAATTTTTTCGTAAACCATATTTGGCCTCCTAATAATATTTTATTTATTATAACGCCTTTTTTGCGCGTTATTTCCAGGTAAGCACGGCGCATGCCGAGGTCAGGCCGCCGCCGAATGCCGTGATCACGACCGTATCTCCCGCTTTGAACAGGCCTTTTTTATTCATTTCGTCCATCACGATGGGCACGCTGGCCGCCGAGGTGTTCCCGACATCGGCGATGTTCATGTAAAACTTTTCGAGCGGGATCCCAAGCCGCTTGGAAGCGATCTCTAAGATGCGCACGTTGGCCTGGTGCGGAACGATCCAATCGATGTCTTCGGGTTTCAGATTCAATGCGTCCATCGCCTTTTGCACGTCCAGGGGCACCTGCCGGGTCGCGAATTTATAAATCTCCTTGCCGTTCATGGACACATAGGAAAATTTGGACACGCCTTCGTTAAGCCCGTTGTTGATGCCGGGTATCTCCAGGGAATGACCGGTATCCGGATGCGCATAGACTTCCAAGTACTTGAGGCTGTCCCCCGGGCCCACCACCGCGGCGCCGGTGCCGTCCGCAAACAAAATACAGGTGGACCGGTCCGTCCAGTCCATAAACCGGGACAAAACTTCGGTGCCGATCACCAGCACGGGCTTATTGTCCTGCAACACAAACCCGACCGCGGCTTTAAGGGCGTACATGAATCCCGTGCAGGCCGCGTTCACGTCGAACGCCGCGCAGGACGCGCCCATCGCCCGCTGTACCTGGGAGGCGATGGAGGGTACGTCCATTTCATTTGTAACGCTTGCGGCAATGATGGTGCCGATGTCGTTTATGGTGAGGCCCGCTTCCGCGAGCGCACGGTTTGCCGCTATCACACTCATTTCGCAGTTGGTCATCCCGTCCGCGATATGCCTTTGTTTGATGCCCGTGCGGGTGGTGATCCATTCGTCCGAGGTGTCCAGAAACTTCTCGAAATCCGCATTGGTCATGATTTTTTCCGGAAGATAGCTACCCGTACCTAAAATGTCAATACTCAATAAACCTAAACCCTTTCGATCCTTTGCCGTCCCTTTTGTAACAAAATCGTAAATTAAGACAGATTAATGATATAGTATGGGGTTTCAATTGTCAATAAAAAAAGATTGTGAAAAAAGCGGTGATAAGCCATTTTTACCACCGCTTTTCAGTTGCTTCGCGTGCCGTTTAACCGAACATGATCTCGTTCAAAACGCCTTCCAGATACTCCTGGCGGCCGCTTTGGTTTTTCACTTCGCCCAGCGCCAAGGCATATTTTTCCAGGTCGTCCAATGTGGCTTTGCCCGAAACGATGTCCGCGCCGATGCCCGCATTGTAGCTCGCGTACCGCTGCTCCACAAAGTTGTCTATCCGGCCGTCTTCGATCATGCGGGTAGCCATCTTAAATCCCAGCGCAATGGTGTCCATTCCGGCGATGTATGCATAGAAGGTGTCCTCCTTGGTGAAGGAGCCCCTTCTGACCTTGGCGTCAAAATTGAATCCGCCCTTCGTAAATCCGCCCGCCTTGATGATCTCGTAGCATGCAAGAGCGGTGTCGTATACATTGGTGGGGAACTGGTCGGTATCCCATCCGAGAAGCATGTCGCCCATGTTGGCGTCGATGGAGCCGAACACGCCGTTCTCCCGCGCTACGCGTATCTCGTGCTGGAAGGTGTGCATGGCCAGCGTGGCATGGTTGGCTTCCAGATTCAGTTTCATATCGTCTTTCAATCCGTACTTCTGCAGGAACATGATGCAGGTGGCCGCGTCGAAATCGTACTGGTGCTTGGTGGGCTCTTTGGGCTTGGGTTCGATATAAAAGTTGCCGGTGAAGCCGTTTTTGCGCGCATTGTCTATCTCCATGCGTAAAAAGCGCGCCATGTTATCGAGTTCGAACCCCATTTTGGTGTTGAGAAGGGTCTCATAGCCTTCGCGTCCGCCCCAGAAGGTGTAGCCCGCGCCATTCAATTCCATCGTGCATTCGATGGCCTTTTTGGCCTGCGCCGCCGCATAGGCGAACACGTCCGCGTTGCAGGACGTCGCCGCCCCGTGCATATAGCGTTTGTTGCCGAACAGGTTGGCGGTGCCCCACAGCAGCTTTTTGCCGTATTGTTTTTGAAGGTCTTTTAAAAGCGCGACGATCTCGTCCAGATTCTCGTTGCTTTCGGCCAGCGTTTTGCCCTCGGGCGCCACGTCGCGGTCATGGAAGCAGTAATAGTCGACGCCCATCTTGTCCAGGAACTCAAAGGTTGCCTTGGCTTTTGCCTTGGCGGACGCCATCACTTCCGACTCGCCGTAGGAACGGTCGATGGAACCTTCGCCGAACATGTCTTTCATGTCGCTCGCAAAGGTGTGCCAGTAGGATGCGGTAAACTTCAACTGCTCGCGCATTGTTTTTCCGCCCACTTTTTCGTCCGGATTATAAAATTTGAAAGCCATCGGGTTTTTGGATTTGGGCCCTTCGTATTTAATTTGGGGTATGTCCTTATAGTATTCGCTCATTTTTTTGATTTCCTCCTAAATATTCAGTCATTGGCCAGCGCTTTGTCAAACGCCACATCCGAAGGCGAGAAGTTGATGCCGCGCACGAATTCGCACGCCTCGGTTCCGCCGTAGATGCGCTCCATGCCGCTGTCTTCCCACTCCACCGAAAGAGGCCCTGCGTAGCCGCCCTGGTTGAGTTCGCGTATGATTTCCTCAAAGTTCACGTCGCCGTGCCCCAGCGAACGGAAGTTCCAGCCCCTGCGGGTGTCCCCGAAGGTGATAAAGGAACCCAGTATGCCCGCTTTGCCGTCCAGCGTGACCGCCGCGTCCTTCATATGCACATGGTATATGCGGTCGATGAAGTCGCGCAGGAAAATGGTGGTGTCCACGCCCTGCCAAAGCAGATGGCTGGGGTCGTAGTTGAACCCGAGGGTCTTCCTGTAATTGAATTCCTTTAAGATCCGCTGTGCGGTATAATAGTCGAACGCGATCTCGGTGGGATGCACTTCCAGCGCGAATTTGACGCCGCATTTGTCGAATTCGTCGAATATGGGCGTCCACAGCTTTACGATCTCGGCAAATCCCGCGTCGATCATCTCGTCCGTTGTCTGCGGGAAAGAATACCAGTATGCCCAGATGGGAGAACCCATGAAACCGGTCACAACTTTCACGCCCAGGTTTTTAGCGGCCTGCGCCACGTATTTCATTTCCTGGATTGCCCATTTGCGGATCTCTTCCGGCTTGCCGGCCAGCGCGCCCGGCGCAAAATTATCCAGGCGGGGATCCCACCTGTCCCCCACGCACTGCCCGGGCAAATGCGCCGATATCGCCCAGCACCCGAGGCCGTATTTTTTTAGGGTTTCTTTGCGCGCGCGGACATAGTCCAAATCCTTCGCGGCTTTCTCGGGATTTAAGTGGTTGCCCCATCCGGCGATTTCGAGCCCGTCGTAGCCCATTTCCTTTGCCGTTCTGCACATCGTTTCAAAATCAAGGTCGCCCCATTGTCCGGTAAATATCGTAACGGGTCTGCTCATATAAAACACTCCTTTTCCATTGAATTTCTTCATTTGTAAATGGTCAAAAAAATCACTTTAAATAAAGCTTACGGACTTATGTTATAACAGTTTTTTTGCAATGTCAACACAACCGGGCAAGTTTGGTATATTAATTTTACAAAACGGCGGGGTCCGATCTTTTATTGGAACGCATTGACTTTTGCACCCAAGTATTATATTATAGTAAAGCTTTCATTAAGTGCCCGTAGCTCAGCCGGATAGAGTGTTTGGCTACGAACCAAAAGGTCGTGGGTTCGAATCCCTCCGGGCACGCCAAAAATGCCTGTGGCTGCCTTGCGGTCATGGGTGTTTTTTTGCCTTAAAACAGGCATTTTTCATAGTTTCATACAGATTTATGATTTTCAATTACCTACTTTATATATAGCGATTCCTCCTAGTTGATGTTTATTTGATGTTTGTTTATACAAGCGATTACAAAAATAACCTTATTGACCTTCTCCCTAAAAAAGGAGTCCACTTCTGAAGTTAGAAAAGTAGTATAATAAAGAAAAAACAGGAGTGGAGAAATGAAGAAGAAAAGGTACACGGAAGAACAGATAACATTTGCCCTCAATTCGTCCGAAAACTAACTTTAAACCGGACAAACTTTTGGGGGCAGACCAGTCGCGTTCAAATAAAAAAGGTTGATAAATTTTTTAAAAAAGAGAAGGAGAATAAAAATTATGAACAAAAAGAAACTCATAAGTGTCATTTCAGTGTTACCGGTTATTTTTATAGTCACTGCATGCACGGCGACCCCGGCCGCAACAGAATTATCAGCAGCGGTTTCGTCCACACCGGTTACATCCGCTGCGCTGGATGCAACTGTTGAAGATACCGCAGATTCACTGACTTTAACGCCAAATATCTCTATGTCGAATGACGCCGGCAATCCACCGGTAAATGATTCTGTTAAAACAGTCTCATTCAAATGCAATGAACCGCTGGATCCCACTTCTGTTGCAAACGCAGTCACGTTGTACCGAATGGATTCCAAAGGAAATCCAACAGAGCAAAAGTGTGTGGCGAAAATCAATCCCGACAGCCCCAATTATATCGACATCAACACCGAGACAGTTGAGAAATTTGCCGAAGGTCAGGAATACAAAATTGTTATTAACAACACTTTAAAATCAACATCCGGCTTAACACTCCGGCAAGAGTATACAGGATATTTTGCAACAAACCATACCCTTGATCTTGAAGGCAACAATGCACTGACTAATACCCGCATGCAAATTGTTGTCATCAGCGATATCCATTTAGGCGTGGACGACACATTTACAGAAACCAAGGCCAACAGACCGGTACTGGTGAATTTCTTAACGCAAATTAGAAATTCGCCCAACGTAGCAGAGCTTGTTATAGCGGGAGATCTACTGGACGGTTGGTTTTTGCCGATGAATTATGTGTATCCAGACTCACAGGATACTTTTTTTGAAATGGTTGCTGCCAACAACCAAACGGTAATGGATGCCATAAACGCAATCATTACCGACGGCAAAATCAAAGTAACCTATACGCCGGGCAATCATGATCTATTGCTGACGGAAAAAGCCCTCCAGAAAATCCTGCCGGGTATAAACCAGACAAGAGCAGATGTACAGGGATTGGGTGAGTATACCACAGGGGCCAATTCAGAAATTATCATTGAACATGGGCATAAATATAACTATTTTTGTGCGCCTGATCAAATATCAAACAAAGATATCACAAATAACGATTCCACCATACTGCCGCCGGGCTATTTTTTCACAAGAATAGCCACCTCATCCGTTGTTGAAGGATTTCCGAAATCAAACAACGTATTATCCGAGCTGACTGCTCCCGACAAAAACAATACGAGCCAATATAGTTTATATTTGTATGATTTGACCTGGAAAGGTCTACTGTCCAGTTTGCCTGTAAACGAAAGTTTTACCGATAAGGTCATTAAAACAAATATAGACGGATTTACCGAGGATTATGCAATCAATGATTTGATTCCGCAGCAAGATCCTGCAACCGGAGAGATAGATGTGAACCTTTATAAAGGGGAACAGGATTCCTGGGATGAAAGGCAAACCCAAAACGGCGTCAAAGTTAAAATTCCGGTAGATGAAGCCATTACAAAAGCGGGCAACTTCGATTATACGGATTTTCAATCAAAGCTTCAATACTTTGATACAGATGCTTCCAAAAGAATCGTTGTATTTGGACATACGCATGGCGCTTGCATCATACCCGGTACAAATCTCGAGGGCAAAAAAACGATCTATGCAAATTCCGGCACTTGGATAGACAATGCAGTAGGTTACCCGACAATGACTTTTGTTGTAATAACGCCGCAGCAAGCTGATTCAGCTGTCGGATTTGTAAATCTTTATAAATGCTCGCTCGACAATACAATCACACAGTGGACAGAAGGCCAGGCTCTCACAAACTCATAAGTTGATGTTTATTTGATGTTTCCTGCTAACAAAATTACTAGAAACCGCGCAAATTGCTTGAAAACAGCTAAGATTACACTCACAAATAACTGCGTTAAACCCCGCATATTTAAGGTAACAAGAGTATAAATGAGATAACGGTACTCTCTACGAACCAAAAGGTCGTGGGTTCGAATCCCTCCGGGCACGCCAAAAATGCCTGTAGCGCGGAGCGTTAAGAAACACTGCCCCGTGTGGCAGTGTTTTAGCAGAGCGGGCGAGACTGCCCCAGTCGAGCCTTGCGGTCGCGGGTGTTTTTTTGCGGGGGAGGCCCCGCGGCCATTTCGCGAACTGGCGTTCTTTTATTCGAAAAACTCCATTCCCGCGGCGAAGCACTGGACGTGACAGCGCCTATCCCTCCGGGCACGCCAAAAATGCCTGTAGCGCGGAGCGTTAAGAAACACTGCCACACGGGGCAGTGTTTCAGCAGAGCGGGCAAGGCTGGCGGGGAAGGCCCCGCGGCCAGGCGCGCGAATCAGCATTTTGCTGTTCTGTTCACTTTTATTCCGCGGTGCAGTGACCTGGCGGGAACTATCCGCCCGGCCGAGCCTTACAATCGCGGGTGTTTTTTTATTTATTCGGTACGCTTCCGCCTGGCCCGAACAACCAGCGCGGCGGCCAGCAGAAATGCGGCGACGCCAGCCAGCACCCATACGGGCGCGGTATCCTGCCCTGTTTGCGGAAGCGTCGACGCAAGGATGGTTAAGTTGAACTGCTGGTCGCCCCACCCGTAGGTATACTTCACGGTGGTCCTTCCGCTCTGCAACCCTTTAATGGTGGCGCCGCCGTCCGTTTGCGTCAGATCTAAAAAGCCTTCGTCCCATATCCACTGCCCGCCCGGAACGGTCTTTTCCAGTCCGGCCCTGCCGCCGACATAAATGGTGATGTCATACGTCTCTGTCCTGGCCGCGGACTGAACTTTTAATAGCAGATGCAATGTGGATTCCTTTTGAATGTTATAGTCGGCGAGGGTGCGGTTGTCTTCCAGCTGTTTGCCCGCAAATAGCAGGATCTGCCGGTCGGGAGGGATCCCTTCCTTGTCCTGTATCTTTGCCTTTATGTTTTCAATAGAATCGCCCGCCTCAACTTCCAGTGTGATGTTTTTGCCTTCGGGTGTCCTCACAAATATCTGCATGGCGAACGCCGTGGTGGCAAAGGAAAACAGGACCGCCAGCGCCGCAATCAGGCAAACTGCTTTCTTCAGATGCTTTTTCATAAAAAACTCAAAACCTCTTTAAAAATAATATGAAACGTTTTTCAGGCTTTTTTCCATTTTCTCCGCAGCAGCCCTGCCGCCAGCAGGAATGCGGCGACGCCAGCCAGCGCCCATACGGGCGTATAATCCTGCCCCGTTTGCGGAAGCGCCGACGCAAGGATGGTTAAGTTGAACTGCTGGTCGCCCCACCCGTAGGTATACCGCACTCGCGTACTCCCTTCTTTGAGCGCTTTTACGACGGCGCCTTCATCATTTTGGGTCAGTTCCACCGCGCCCTCGTCCCAGAACCACGTTCCGCCCGGAATCTTGGCGTCAAGCTGCGCCCGCCCGCCCGTATAAACGGTGAGGCCGGACACTTCGGTCTTTGGAGACGCAGGGGCAGGCTTGGCAAAAGCCGGGGAGGAGAAAGAAAAAACGATCCCCAATGCCGCAATCAAACAAACCGCCGTTTTCATATATTTTTTCATTAGAAAAACCCCTTTCGAATACTATGCTTATTTGGGATAAAATCTTGGATAAAAATTCCTGTATGAATAACATAATTTTACACCCGCCCCCTTACAGCGTCAATCACTTTTTTGCGTCAGCCGCTTGCAAGTCCCGGATTTTTTGATATGATGTTTTTATATGAAAGCATTCAGAGGTCAAATATGAAATATTCGGATGCATGCGATGCGCTGAAGGAAGCGGCAGGCCTGGGGTCCCGCCCCGGACTTTTTAACATCACCCGCCTGTGCGCCCTGCTGGGCGACCCGCAGGACAATCTGAAGATTATCCATGTGGCCGGCACGAACGGCAAGGGGAGCACCTGCAAGATGCTGGCCCGGATAGGCCGGGCCGCCGGCTATAAAACCGGGCTTTTTTCCTCGCCTTTTTTTGAGGACTACCGCGAAAGTTTTTGCATCAATGACAAAATCATATCCAAAAATGAATTTGCCAATACTGTGGAAGCCGTGCATGCAAAAGCGTGCATTATGAAAAGTGAAGGAACGCCCGCGACGGAATTCGAGCTTCTTACAGCCTGCGCTTTTTTATGGTTTTTACGGCAAGGGTGCGGTCTGGTGGTCCTGGAGACGGGGATGGGCGGCGCTCTGGACGCAACCAATGTGGCGGGGCGCGCCCTGGCCTGCGTGATCTGTGCCATCAGCCTGGACCATACCGCGTATCTGGGGGATACCGTCCTTGCGATCGCCGCCGAAAAATGCGGTATTATCAAAACGGGTTGCACTGTGGTCGCTTATCCCGACCAGCCGCCCGGCGTGCTGGAACTGATACAAAAAACAGCACTCGAAAAAAACTGTCCCTTTATTGCGCCGCAGACAAGCAAGATCAGAATGACCACAAGCGGCCTTGAAGGAACAAAATTCGCTTATGACGATACGTCTTATAAAACGGGGATGCCTGGCGCCCATCAGGTATTGAACGCCGCGGTTGCCATTGAAACGGCCCGCGCGCTGGACGCGCAATCCCTCCTTTGCATTCCGGAAGAAGCCGTCAAACAAGGCTTGAAGGAAGCCCGCCTTCCCGCGCGGCAGGAAGTTGTTTCGACAGACCCGCTGATCCTGCTGGACGGCGCGCACAACCTGCAGGGCATCCAGGCATTGGCCGATACAATAAAAAAACACATGGGCGGCAGACAAATCATTGTGGTGATGGGGATGCTGGCCGACAAACAATACGAAGAGTCCGTCGCCGAAATGGCCCGTCTTTCTTCCATATTCATAGCGGCCACGCCCGAAAACCCGCGGGCGCTGGATGCGGAAGAAACGGCCCGTATTGCAAGAAAAACCGCAAATAACGTATTCGTCCTTCCGCATATTGAGGACGCGCTCGCCGAGGCGCTTGCCGCCTGCGGGGAACGCGGCGCCGTCGTTGTCTGCGGATCGCTGTATGTGGCCCTGGCCGCGCGCCGGAACCTTCAATCCAAAAATCAATTGTCAAAGCAATCATAATTATGTTATAATCGGCACAAGATGCACAGAGTAAATATCACGCGTTAAGTTTTAAAGGATGGGAAGTTGCCTTTAACCGAAAGATGCTAAAGCGTCTGCGGTGTGGTATTGCGTCCGCTGTGCTGCGATTTTTAAGAAGCGTCGGATAGCCTTCTTTTATTTGCAGTTCATTTCTGTGAATCTTTAAAAAAGGAGGTTATTTTTTATGCAAATCAAAACAAGAGATCTTGTGCTCGCCGGGCTGTTCATCGCCATCAGCGTTCTTCTGACCCGGGTTTTTTCCGCGGACCTGCTGATTGCGGGCGTGCCCAGCGCGCGGCTGGCCATCGGCTTTGTGCCCATCATGCTGGCCGGCATCCTTCTCGGGCCCGCGCTCGGAATGTCCGTCGGCGCCCTTGCGGATGTGGTCGGTTTTCTGCTGTTTCCAAGCGGCATGTATTTCCCGCTCATCACTTTAACCAGCGCGGCGGTCGGGCTGCTGCCCTGGGTGGTCTACCGCCTTACGACAAACTTAAGCGACTGGCTGCGTGCCCTGCTGGCCGTGGGCGTGACCCAGATTGTCTGCTCCATTTTTATGCAGACCCTGTGGCTTTCCATGCTTTTCGCCAAATCCTATGAGGTTTTGTTCTGGCCGCGGGCGGTCGTTGCTCTCGCTACCATCCCCGTGTATTTCGTTATTATTCATTCCATTCTGGCCGGTCTCAAAAAGGCGAAAATTATTTCAAAAACGAATGAGGTGTGATCTTTAATGGATCTGTGCCGGGGCTTTTCCAAAGGTGTTTGGAAAAGCCCTTTTTTACGTGTTGTCCGCTTTCCTTTTCAATGGTAGAATAATAAACACAGCACAAACCGCAAACCGCGGCGATGAAATGGAGTTTTTTTGATTTTTCTGTTTTTTTCGGCCCTGACGGTCGGTTTTTCGGGCGCAATGATGCCCGGGTCCCTTCTCACATACACCATACAGCAGTCGCTGAAAACCGGCGCGCGCGCCGGTATCCTGATCTCGGTGGGGCACGCCGTCCTGGAGCTGGGTCTCATTTTCCTGATTATCCTGGGCCTGGGCGCCGTACTGCAGTCGGATATCGCGCAGGCCGTCATCGGTTTGGCGGGCGGCGCGCTGCTGATCGTCATGGGAATACAGATGGTTTTTGGCGCCGTGCGGGGCACGGTCCGCATACAGGCGGAGGACGGGCAATCCAATGCAAGAAACTATAAACTGGCGCTGTCCGGCGCGCTGATCAGCGCCGCCAATCCCTATTTTCTGCTGTGGTGGGCGGTCATCGGCCTGGGGTTCATTATGAAGTCTTACGCCGCGCTGGGCCTTGGCGGCGTCGCCGTTTATTATTTCGGGCACATCACCGCTGATTTTATCTGGTATGTTTCCATATCCGCCCTCATCGCCAAAACAAGAAACTTTATAAAAGAAAAACCTTACCGGATACTCATCGGATCGCTGGGCGGGCTGCTGGTTTATTTCGGCGTCACTTTCATTGTCGGGGCATTCGCATATTTTAATTGATTTTTTAAGCTTTTCTAAAAGAAAGGGTGTAAAAAAATTAAATCCGCGCCACGCCGGATTCGCGGGCGGCCTGCGCGACCGCCTTTGCGACTGCGGCACCGATGCCGGCTTCAAATGGCGCGGGAATGATGTAGTCCGGTGACAGTTTGTCGTCCGGCACAAACCCCGCGATTGCGTACGCCGCGGCAATCTTCATCGGGTCGTTGATATCGCTGGCCCGCACATCAAGCGCCCCCCGGAAGATGCCGGGAAAAGCCAGTACGTTGTTGATCTGGTTTGGAAAATCGCTCCGTCCCGTCCCGATCACCGCTGCGCCGGCCGCTTTTGCGAGGCCCGGCATGATCTCAGGCGTTGGATTGGACATGGCGAAAATAATGGGGTCCTTGGACATGCTTTTTACCATTTCTTCGGTCACGATGCCCGGCGCGGAAACGCCGATGAATATATCCGCGCCCGCGATCACGTCTTTTAAAGTCCCTTTTTTCATTTCCGTATTGGAGATTTCGGCCATTTGCTGCTTGAAAGAATTCATGTCCTCCCGGCCTTTATAGATGGCGCCCTTCCTGTCACACAATATCACGTTTTTAAGGCCCATGCCCATCAGCAGCCGGGTTACGGCAACGCCGGCCGCGCCCGCGCCCGATACCACCACTTCCTGGTCTTCCAGCTTCCGGCCGGTCAGCTTCATCGCGTTCAACATGGCCGCGGAGGTCACCACCGCCGTGCCGTGCTGGTCGTCGTGGAAGATGGGGATATCGCAGACTTCCTTCAGCTTTGATTCGATCTCAAAGCACCGCGGCGCGGAAATATCCTCCAAATTGATTCCGCCGAAGCTTCCGGCCAGCAATCGGACCGTATTCACTATTTCATCCACCTCTTTGCTGCGGATGCAAAGCGGAAAAGCGTCCACGTCTCCGAAGGTCTTGAACAGCACGCACTTACCTTCCATCACCGGCATTCCGGCTTCGGGACCGATATCCCCCAGCCCCAGCACCGCCGTGCCGTCCGTCACCACCGCCACCAGATTCCACCGCCGGGTGTACTCATAGGAAAGGTCGACGTTTTTTTGGATCTTAAGGCAGGGCTCCGCCACTCCCGGCGTATACGCCACGGACAGATCGTATTTGTTACTCACCGCCACACGGCTTGTTACCTCTATCTTTCCTCGCCACTCCTTATGGATCCGTATCGCTTCTTCCCGTATAGACATCTTTTTTCTCCTTTATAAACCGTATAAAAATTCCGGACGGCTTGTCCTTTTTAATCATGCAGCGGACGAGCCTGAAAAGCCGGTATAAAAAATATCCCGACTCATTATACTATACACCCGGCGAACGTTGTCAATTGTTTTTCCGCTTTTAAGATGCGGCTCCGTCCGGAAGCGATTCACCCGCCCGCTCCCACCGCGGGCGCGGCCTCCTCATAAACGGATATGATCTTGTTCCATGTTGCCGGCCCGACGACCCCGTCGGCCTTCAAACCGAATTTTTCCTGAAAGGCCCGCACCGCTTTTTCGGTCAGATCGCCGAAATACCCGACGGCGATCACCTGAGGTATCTCCGGGTATTTTTTGGCGATGGCTAAAAGATACAGCTGCAGGTTACGCACGTCGTTTCCCGTGGACCCGGGACGGAGCGGATAACCCGGATATTTCTTGGGTATTTCTGCCCGGAACAAAGACTCATGCGCCAGCAACGTCCCCTGGTATTCGTTAT
>Ga0351907_1061_pt1 | contig 31436 bp, 26 predicted proteins | sample BONcelHT113001E6_FD_206861 | JGI IMG/M metagenome (GOLD analysis project Ga0351907, IMG submission 206861) | Enriched cells from coal bed in the Powder River Basin, Montana, United States - BONCAT cells T11 rep1 HSBNCT.T11.300.1.E6 ... | reverse complement strand
TGCAGTAGGCTTCTATTTCGGAGTTGAGAGCGGATCACAACGGCTGCTCGATTTTATGAAGAAGGGAATATCCGTAGAACAGATACGGAATGCCTTTCATTGGAGTGATGAATGTAACATTAAAACAGCAGCAAGTGTCATTGTAGGTGTCCCTTCTGAAACAGAAGAGGACCTGAAATTAACAATGACACTATTAAAGGATATCAAACCAACCGTAACATGGTTCAACATTTTTGTAGGAATACCAAACAGCGAGCTGCTTGATTATGCTCGTGAAAACAATTACGTTGAATTCACGGATGATCGAGGACTTGCCTATCTAAAAGGTCATAACCGGAGAACAGAGATCTTATATGGTTCTACCTGGGATGCGAAAATTCCGATTACTTTAGTAAACGAGAAGATTGCAAATCCTCAAATATCCGTTGTCATGTCCGTGTACAACGGTGAAAAACACCTGCAAAGTGCCGTACAAAGCATTCTTGCCCAAAGTTTTATGAATTATGAGTTCATCATTGTCGATGACGCATCTTCTGATACTACCCCAGAGATCTTGAAGGCATTCAGCGACCCAAGAATAACGATTGTAAGGAACAAGGAAAACCTGGGCCTGACAGCTTCTCTTAATTGTGGAATACGTGCTGCAACAGGAAAATATATTGCCCGCATGGACGCAGACGATCTTTCCGTCCCACATCGTTTCGCTCAACAGTTTGATTATCTTGAAAAGAACCCAACAACTGCCGTCGTTGGCAGTTCCTATTACACCATCAACGAGGAAGGCGCTGATGTGAGCATAATTAACGTGCTCGCGAAACCAGCGGACATCAAAAGAGAGCTGCCGCGACAAAACTGGTTTGGTCACGGCAGCGTCATGATGAGAAAGAGTTGCCTTGAGGAGATCGGCGGCTATGATGAACGGTTTATCTATGCGCAGGATTACGATCTGTTTCTCAGATTTTCAGAGCGATACGATCTGGCAAACATAACAACACCTCTCTATTCTTGGAGGGAATCAACCCACGGTATTTCGATCATCAAGAAAGATGAACAAAAATATTTCGCCGAAAAGGCGAGAAGCGCAGCTGCGGCACGGCGCAACCGGATTGTCGACAACGCAACCGATACCGTTTCCCCACCAAACCTCGCCCCACTGGTCTCGGTCATCGTTCCAACATATAACCGCCCGGAGATGCTTGCAACAGCAATTTCAAGCATACTGACACAGACCATGCAGTCGTTTGAGATAATCGTGATTAACGATGCCGGCACTGATGTGCTTCCGGTTCTTGAAAGGTTCGCAGACAAAGGAAATATCCGGCATATCGTCCACGACAGCAACCAAGGCCTCGCCGCCGCCAGGAATACCGGCATTCGGGCCGCCAGGGGCAAGTATATTGCCTATCTGGACGACGACGACATCTTCTACCCGAATCACCTGGAAACTCTCACCGAATTCCTGGAGTCACATGATTGCAGGGTGGCCTACACCGATGCCAATCGTGCCCTCCAGCACAAGACTGACGACGGATTCGTCACCGTAAAGAGAGAGGTGCTCCATTCCCGGGACTTCAACTATGACGCCATCCTGGTTGACAACTTTATTCCGGTACTCTGTGTCATGCACGAAAAGGATTGCCTCTCCCTGAGCGGAATGTTTGACGAATCCCTGCCTCGTCATGAAGACTGGGACCTGTGGATCAGGATGTCCCGCCAGGATCATTTCGCTCATCTGCCGACTGTGACCTGCGAATTCACCTACCGTCCCGAAGGTTCCGGCATGACGAGCAGCACCCTGCCGTTGTTTCTCAAAACCTACACGGCCGTATGCCGGAAGCACCAAGGTCTTGCCGCTGATAAACCTCTTGTGCAGTCAAACCGGCTGACAATCCTGTTCGATACCACATTCCGTGCATTTCAGTTCCTAGGCGAGCGGTTGGAACCCTACCTGACCAACAGCAGTGTTACCGGTGAAATGCTGGCAGAAATCACACCGAGCGGGGCCAGCCTTTCCCAGATCAAGTCATCCTTTATCTGGCGAAAAGCCACCTCCATGGCGGATACGGCGGCTATATCCTCTCTTGAAATCGCTCTTACGATTGATGGCGAAAATCATCCGGCAAGAATTGCCCTGTGCGAGCGCTACCTGAAGACCGGGCGCCACGCCGATGCGCTCAGGCACATGGAATTCCTCGCCCTGGCCAATCCGAACGAATCCGAATTCATCAAAACCAGGGATACTCTGAATCGGCATATCGGAACCGTCGCGCCGCAAACCGGATCTCAAGGCCTGGCTTCCGATTCCGTGCAACCCTGTGATAACCGAGTCAGGCCCGTCTCCGTTTATTCACTCGACGAACGCGATGAAGCATGCTCCCGTGTAAGACTTTTATCTCCCTTCGACGCAATACAGGAGAAGACAATGAACTTTGACCAGAATCGCTTTCATCAGTCGGAAGCCAGCCGGACCAGATATGAGCGATTAAAAATACAGCTGGAAGTATTGCCCTTGGACGAGTCACTACGAACCGTCGAAAATTTTCTCAAAGAATCACCCAATTTTTCCGAGGCTCATAATGATCTGGGTGTCCTCTATTATAAGGAGGGCAACAAGCTTCAGACGCTTGGTCATTATGAGAAGGCCGTTCGCCTCGCTCCTTTGAATGCAACTTTCAGGAAAAACCTTGCCAGTTTCTATTTCGTTGAAATGGGCTGGGCTGATGATGCAATCGCGATCTATACAGAGATCCTCACGTCATATCCGGCTGATATCGAAGTGTTGACAGCCCTCGGAATCATCAGCAACGCAATCGGCAGACCTGAAGAAGCCGGAATTTTCTTCCGCCGCATTATCGAACTGGAGCCATGGAATGACGAAGTACGTAAAGCCCTGACGGCCCTTGACCCACCTTCGACAACCTGCATGGAGACTCTTCCTGCCGAGCCGATCGATATTCCCGAACCTTCCCGAAGGTCGGAAATAGATAACATCCTTGCCAGCCTCCGGAAACCGACGCCTCCCCCGGAAGATTCGCCTGATGAGCAGTACCGTTCGGCACTGAAACTGGCCAATGACGGATTCATTGAACAAGCAATTGCGGATTTTCATCGCCTCCTGTTGCAGGATACAGACAATGCTCTGATCCATAACGATTTGGCAGTTCTCTATTCCCAAACAGGGGATGCGGCCAATGCGCTTTTTTATCAAGAGAAGGCGGTTAATCTGGCCCCCTATAACAATACCTTCCAAAAGAATCTCGCCGGATTGTATTACAGCACAGGAAACCGCATTGACGATGCTATCGCCCTATATACCAGGCTGCTGAGAGAGAACTCTGACGATGTCGAAATTTTGGGCGCGCTTGCAATCATAAGCATCGAAAATCTACGGCCTGCTGAAGCCATGATATTCCTCGATAAAATCATTGAACTGGAACCCGGCAACGGCGATGCACGTCAATTACGGGAACAGATAATAGCAGGGGATACTAAAGATTTTTTTTTGTCGGCCGGATAGACCAATCGACTGAAGCGTTTGAGTCAGATAAACGCTGTCCGGCCAGCCCTGTCATTTCCATAATCATTCCGGTTTTTAACCAGTGCGACGTCACCGCTGCCTGCTTGGCTTCGCTCCTGAAAAACCCGCCCCACCTACCCTTCGAAATACTCGTCGTTGATGACGCGTCCACGGACCGAACCTCCGTATTTCTGCAGGAAACCGCGGCGAATGAGCCAAGGATCCGCTCGGTTCGAAATCAAGGCAACCTCGGCTTCGCCCGATCATGCAACCATGGTGCGCGCGCAGCAAGCGGCACCTACCTGCTTTTCCTCAATAATGACACAGAGGTCTGTTCCGCTTGGTTCCCTCCCCTTTTCGCGGTATTGGAAAACAATCCGGATGTCGGCATAGTTGGTCCCAAACTACTTTTCCCGAACGGCACAATCCAGCACTGCGGCAAAATATGGAAGGACACCAACGGGACGCTGTCACAGCCGCATCATATCTACTACCGGACGCCCGGCGATGCGCCGTTCGTCAACGAAAGCCGGGAGTACCAGATGCTTACCGGTGCCTGCATCATGGTTCGCCGCATCGAATTTCTCACCATCGGTCCGCTTGATGAAGAGTACGAAAACGGCTGGGAAGATGACGATATCTGCTATGCCTATCGCGCTGCCGGAAAGAGCTGCTATTACTGCGCTGAAAGTACGGTTATTCACCATGAAAGCAAAAGCCTGAACGAGAAAATCAAGGAAGCAGACGAGAAACTTGCGGACCACCGGCGCGCGCACGCAACACGGGGCGATGACCGTGAGACTATTGAACGGGAAAACCAGTTGATTTCGGATATCGAGCAGCATCTCCTCTGTGTACGGGAAAGGTTTCTGAAAAACCGGAAGCGATTCTTCTCCAAATGGAAGGAATATATTGTAAGGGATGATTTCCAGTTCTATAACCGCGACGGGATTCCATTTGTAACCATTATTATTCCGGTGTTCAACCGTCTGGAGTTTACTGAAAAATGCCTAGAAGCTCTCTTTCGCAACACAGCTGCAGGGAGCTATGAGCTAATCCTGGTCGATAATGGCTCAACGGACGGAACAGCGGACTTTCTGAAGAAGCAGGACAGGATATCACAGGTAGTCTCTAACCCGGACAATCTCGGCTTTGCCAAGGCTTGCAATCAAGGGGCCGAAGCTGCCCATGGCGCATACCTGGTCTTTCTCAATAACGACACCGAGCCGCAACCCGGGTGGCTGGATGCCCTTGTACGGGTAATCCACGCCGATCCCGTTATCGGAGCGGTCGGCAGTAAACTCCTGTATCCGGACGGCACCATTCAGCATGCCGGGGTGGTACTTGCGAATGACAGGATTCTGCACGATCCCTTGGTGGGCAAACACATATACACCGGGAAACAGTCTAATCTCCCGGAAGCCAACATTCCTTTCTGCTACCAGGCACTCACCGCGGCGTCGCTTATGGTTAGACGATCGGTGTTTCTTGATGCTCGAGGGTTCGACGAAGGCTACTGGAACGGCTACGAGGATGTCGATCTGTGCTTCACGCTTCGGAAAATGGGCTACCATCTGGTGTACTCCCCGGGGAGCGTCCTCATTCACCACGAATCGAAAAGCGGACCGGAACGCTTCGCCAGGGCCGGTCAGAACATCCGGCGGTTGCATCAGAAGTGGCTCGGCAAGATTATCCCCGACTTCACAATCACGGAGGAAGGTAGCTGTATAAATCCAGGAAAGGCTGTGATTTTTCCTTACAACGGCCCGGGTTCACTTTCACGCGCCAAATCGGACCAAAAGGCTCATCTTGTATCAATCGTCATTCTCACCTTTAATCAGTTGGACAAGACCAGAGACTGCATCGACAGCATTCGAAAACACACACCGGAACTGCATGAAATCATCTTCATCGACAACGGCTCGACCGACGGAACCGTGGCCTGGCTGCGGGAATTGTGCGCCGGTAACGAGACCTGCACCCTTATAGAAAACGGAGAGAACAGAGGTTTTGCCGCCGGATGCAACCAAGGGATAGAAGCTGCCGCTGGTGAATACGTTTTACTCCTGAATAATGACGTTGTTGTTACCAGGGACTGGTTAGGCGGGCTGCTCGAATGCCTGCGGGCAACGCCCGACACCGGAATTGTCGGCCCGATGACCAACAACATCAGCGGCATACAGCAGGTTCCCGATGTTCGGTATTCATCAGGTGCGGAACTTGATGCATTCGCTAGGGAGTTTCGAGAAAAGAATCGACATCAACGGATTGAATACCGCCGCATCGTCGGCTTCTGCATGCTCTTCAGAAAAAGCCTGACGAATGAGATAGGTCTTCTGGATGAAATGTTCGGAACGGGTAACTTCGAAGACGATGATCTCTGTCTGCGTGCCGCAATTGCCGGGTATCGGAACGTAATCGCCGGGGATGTTTTTATCCATCACGTTGGCAGCGCCTCTTTCAGGGGTAACAATTTTGATTACGTCGCCACTCTCACCGATAACGGCAAGCTTTTCAGGGAGAAATGGAGCCGGCCGGTAACCGACGAAAACGAAGCAAAAAGAATTGTCGCGTTTAAAACGCTGGAGAAAGCGGAAACCCTCTTCCATCGTGGAGACTATGACGGCATGGTTGAGGCAATTCTCCAGGATGGTATCAGACAAATTCCTGAAGAGAGCAGGTTCTATCTGGCACTTGCAGGATACTTTCTTGACTTGGGCAGACACAAGGATGCCTTTGACACCCTTGCGGAACTCCCGGATAGCTGCTCGGACGAAACGCGCCTGGTCTTGACCGGCAGGTCACTGGCCGGAATGGGGCGTAACGGAGAAGCACTTGCCCAAGGAGAAGCGGCACTCCGGATCAATCCTGGTTCAGCCCCGGCATATCATCTCCTCGGATTCATCGCGGAGGCACAGGGACAACTGTCCCAGGCGGAAAATTTCTGGAAAAAAGCAGTGGGATGTGATCCGGGATACGGTGAACCCTGTACCGCACTGGGAATTCTTGAGCTGAACAGCAATAATCCGGAAACCGCTTTGAATTTGCTGGAGCGCGGTTTTCTCCTTGCACCTCTCACGGGCGAAACAGGGCTAAAATACCACACGGCGGCGAGCAGTTCCGGCGAATTCGATCGGGCAGAGAAGCAGTTTCGCGAAATGCATCGCATCTATCCGCAGCACCGGACGATTCACTTCCTGCTCATCGATCTGCTGAATCGTCAGGGGAAAATCGGGGAAGCCCTTTCCGAAGTAGAATCGGCCTGCGTTGCCTTTGGTAGTGAAGAGGGAATGCTCGCAGCTGGTCTCGAAATGCGTCGAAGCATCGGCCCGATAACAATACCCGTGGAAAAAAGTAATTCCGGTACCAGCGTATCCCTCTGCATGATCGTAAAAAACGAACGGGAAAATCTGCCCCGTACGCTGCAGAACCTGAAACCGATGGTTGACGAGATCCTGATCGTCGATACCGGGTCACATGATGGCACCCCCGAGATCGCAAAACTCTTTGGAGCACATGTGTTCCACCATGAGTGGACAGGGGACTTCTCCTCCGCACGCAACGCTTCACTGGAAAAGGCAACGGGCGCCTGGATCCTGACAATTGACGCCGATGAACGCATATCGCCAAGCGACTACGAGAACTTCACCAAACTCCTGCAGGGCGAGACAACGGCGAATAAAGCGTTCCTGCTGGAAACCAGGAATTATTCAACCAAGGTGATCATGGAAAACTGGATGCCGAACAACGGCTCGTACCCAGCGGAAGAAACAGGAGCAGGATGGTTTCCAAGCGTCAAGATTCGGCTATTCCCCAATAGGCCGGAGATACGCTTTGAAGGGATCATCCACGAAATGGTTCGTGATTCAGTAAAACGCGCCGGCCTTGAAATAGCGACGACCCCCGTTCCAATCCACCATTATGGGTATCTGGACAAGGAAAGACAGCAAAGAAAAGAAAATGACTACTATCGCCTGGGAATAAAGAAGCTTGAGGAAAAGGGAAACGATGATTTTATCGCACTCTTCGAACTGGCGATTCAGGCAGGCAGCACGGGAAAATATGAAGAGGCCGTCACTTTGTGGAACAGAGCCATCGCCATCAACAATTCCGATCATGTTGTTTTTTTCAATCTCGGATTTGTTCTGCTGCAGTTGGGCAGATTTGAGGAATCGCGGCTAGCCTCCGCACAAACGCTCGAACTTCATCCGGGTCATGCGGACGCAGTCGTACAGTACGCAATGTGCGATATCTGCCTGGGAGAGACGAAAAAAGCACGTGTCCTTCTGGAGTCCGTCCTGCACGTGTATCCCAAACATTTTTATGCCCGATTGATGCTTGCCATAAGCCGGATCTGCGCAGGCCATAAAGAAGAGGGACTGGCCGGACTGGAAGATCTTTCAGCGGAAGGAACCGTACTATCCGAGTTTATCAATGATTTTGCCATGAAACTGAATTGGGCGGGTAACAGCCTCGCATACAATCGTCTGCTCGAGGCTGCAAATTCAAGCGGAAACGGTGATATCAAGATAGTGTAAACTGTTTCAGGACCGTACTAAACGAAAAGACCCTCTGCAAAGAGGGTCTTTTTTCGTCAACAGTTAGTGAAATTCCAGGCGGTGCATCGCTTCCCTATACGGCCTTGCCAAGTTGATCTGACAACTCGTCCCTGCGGGTCATGAGACCGGCCGCCAGGTTGAGATTGATGTTGATGGCGATTGTCAGCTTCTGCGGCTCAGGATACGCCAATATTTCAAACAGGCGCTTGTCGAGAAACAGACTCAGATTAAGGATATCCTCCCGAATATTTTTCGGAAGCGGGTTATCAGGCATGCTCAATTCGCTCTGAAAGAAACTCCAGACTTTCTGATTGAATTTGATCGCCTCCTCGATGCGCTGGTCCCTGTTGGGGGCGTCCCAATTGTCCTGGCAACGCTTCAGCATCAGGCCGGCCCTCGTCAGCAGCGATGCTTCCAGTTCACGCGGCGACATTCCATCCTTATGGGCATTCTGATATATGTTAAACGGATTTATTGACATGGGAAAGTAGCTCCTTTTCATAGTCAATCAGTTTTTTGGTAAGTTTCAGGGCATGATAGAAGTCACCCGCCACAATCTGTTCGCTGATCCTGTCCAGGTAGGGTTTGGTGCTTGGGGCAGCCGCAAGGATATCCTTCACCAGATCCCAGTACCGCGTGTGGTAATCAACCTGGTTATCCCGGTCGAGGTACATCAACTGGGTAACGAAGTAGACACGTCGTGCCGGTGACTCCGCATCTCTCTCTGCCATAATGTCTTTCTGGCGAAGTATCGGCACGGTATTCTCCACCACGAATTCGCTTGCCTTGGAGCCGTTGCGAATCACGGCGCCGCCGATGATTACTTTCTCGTCCGGTTTCAGTCGCAGTTTCAGGGACATCTGACTTCCTTTCTATTAGGAGCTGCAAACAAATACCATGGGCATCTTGCATCACATCTTCAGGCCATCTTTGACCGAACTTCAATCACCAAATCCTCAACGTAGCCCTGCTACGTCTGCGGTTTGGCTCAATCAGTTCTGTCAAATCCGACCCAGACTGAGCGCAATCTTGACCATGTTATTCATTTCCAACTCCTTAGTCCGTCACGAAACCGACCAGCTCTTTTTGGGCTGACGTAACGGCGGACCCAAGTTCAGCAAGGATCTTCGAGGCAGTAACCACCTCCGAGTCCGTTGCCGTCGACGATACCTCTGGAATCGACGAAGCTATGCTTCCCTTTTCAGTGTACCCGAGCTTTTCCCAGGGTGTAGCATTTTTTTCATACAAGGCCGCGGGCGGAGGAGGAAAAGTCATGTTGAGAATTTCCTTTCGCAAGGAAACATAACTCATGAGGATCTCTTTCCGTTCTGAGCTATCCGGCGGAAAAGGAGGATAATTTTTAATAATCTTGCCAAGATTTTCCTTCATCCCGCCGACAGCCTCGGAAATCGTGGCGAGCGCGTCGGAGGTAGTTCGAATATTTCTTGCCATCAGGTTTTTCTGTTCATTGAAGCTGTCCAGTCTTCCCATGGTCGAGGATGATCGCTGGATGGATACTGATACAGGCTCGTCGTTCTGCTGAACATTTAACCCCGGTTGCTGTTGCGGTGCCGCAGCCTGATAGGTCTTCCGCACCTGATCCTGCATGGGAGCCATCTGTTCATTCTTACCAATCGCATCAATCGCCATTTCATCACCCCTTGGTGCAGCCAGGGGAGGAGAAATCTCTCTCCCCCCCTTCTGTTACCTACCCTGCGTTCCGCGGATCCTAGAAAAGTCTCATGACCGCCTGTGCAGACTGTGAAGCCATACTCAGTGAGGTTACACCAAGGTTCTGCTGGGTCTGAAGCATTAGCATGTTGGCGCCTTCTTCGTTCATATCCGCCAGAGTCAGGCTATCAGCGCCGGTCTTCAGTTCGTTGATCATGGAACTGGTGAAATCCTGACGCGTGGTGACAACGCTCATGTTCGAGGAAAGCTTGGACGACTCGCTGCGCAGTGTTTCCATCGCGCCTTCCAATTGAGTAGCTGAAGCTTTGATTTTGTCTGTCGCAGTTGCTGACGTACCATCCCAATCAGTCCCTGCGGCAGAAATCGAAAGACCGGTCGCGGTTGCATCAAAGCCATCGATATCGAGCGTTGAAACACCGGTCTCCTGGCTGAACTCAACGGTTTGTGAACCTGAGGTCAGGAAGTTGGTACCACGGTAGCCGGAGTCGCTGGCCAGCTCGGTAATCTGAGTCCTCAGCGTGTCAAAGGTCGCTGCATAGGCTGCACGGTCAGTAGTACTGCCGGAAGCGAGTGCTGCCTGGGCAACACCTTTTGCCGATTCGATCAGTGAAGTGATCGCCTTGATACCGGCATCGGCCGACTTTGCCATCTGAATGGCCTCGGACATGCCGTCCTTGCGGGCGCTCAGGTCATCCGCGCGCTGAAGATGAGACTGCGAGGCAAAGTAGTTGGTCGGGTTGTCGAGAGGAGAGTTGACCTTCTTGCCGGTGGAGAGACGGGTCTGGGTCTGTTCGATGAGTTTACTGGTTCCCTGGAGGGAAAGAAGGTTGTTCCTCATGCCTGAAGTCAAAGAAATCTGGTTTGCCATGGTGTTGCTCCTTTTCTTGGTTTTTTGCCGGCCTTCTGGCCGGGTTGCGCCGATTCATCGGCTGGTGTCAATGCGGGGATTCCCTGATCTCATTCTGAGATCGTCCTTCACCATATTTTCTTGGCTGTTTTCCCCGTGCAATTACAGTTCTTATCGAACTACCGTGGCAAAACTTTAGCAAAAAAATAACGTCTTCTTAAAAAGGTCGCATTACCATGACGCAATCCACCAGGAAGTGCCTAACCATTGATGTTTACGACTGCCGTACCCCGCAAGGACAGGGTCAGTATTTGCTGTAGTGATTCGTGATATCGGGAAATAACCTCAAGAGCGATGAACACTCCAAGGCTCGAGGGTTGAGCAGAAAAGCCTTGAGGAAAGAATTTTTCGCATCCTCCGGTTTTCCCTCCTGAAAATAGACAATGCCTTCCGCATAGGCTTTTTCGAACTCGCTTGAACAGTGCCCTATGTTGCTCCTGAAATAGACGCTCTTCTCTTGAAGTTCCGTTCTCAGCCGGGCAATTACCCCCCGCCAGTCTCCGGGCTGCTCCTGACGGAAGAGTCGCATGCCCGGATACCAGGGAGAATCCTGCCGATCCAGCATCCAGCGCCAGTCGGCGGCATAGGGCAGGAGCAGCCAGGTTTCCTTGCCCATGGCGCCGGCAAGGTGGGCGACACCGGTATCAATGGCAATGACCAGGTCCAAATGGGCTATCAGCGCTGCCGTGTCGCAAAAATCTCCGATCTCTGCGGTATGATCGACGAGACCGAAGCTGCCCCGGACCTCGCTACTGCCGGACATCTCGTTTTCCAGCTGCAGGGAATAGAAAGTGACGCCTGGCATGCCGGCAAGAGGCGCGAAATTTTCAAAGTGACAGGTTCTGTTCGGGTCAGGCTTTTTCCTCCCTGCCCAGACCAGACCAACCCGCAACCCATCGCTGCCGGTAAACTTCTCCGCCCAGGAGGCCAATGCCGTCAGTGGAGGTAAGATATAGGGAAATTCCAGAGGAATTGTGTCAAGGTCGGTTTTAAAAAGCCGCGGCAGGCTCATAATCGGCAAATGGAAATCAAAATCCGGGAGGGGTTCTCCCGTGGACAAGGACACGGAAACGCCAGGAACACCCGCCAACAAGGCCTTTTGGGAAGCAGGGCCGACAACGATCACCGTTGCACCCTGCGCTGCCAGCAACGGCAGATAGCGGGCAAACTGGAAGGTATCGCCGAAACCCTGCTCGGCGTGGACAAGGATGGTTCGATCGGCAAGGGGGGTGCCATCCCACAACGGTTGGTGAAATGTTTGGAGCTTGCTGGTAAATCCGCGCTTTTTCCAGCGCCACTCGAACTCCTGCCACCCTTGGCCGAATTCTCCCACCTGCAGGAGCGCCAGGGCGAGATTCCAGTGTGCCTCGGCGCAATCCGCATCGAGCGTCAGAGCCCGATGACAGCTGGCCATCGCCTCGTAGGGCTTTCGCAGCGACTGGAGGGCCGTGGCGATGGTAACGTAGCCTTCGGCAAAGGAGGGCATAAACCGAAGAGCCTCCCGATAACTGGCGATGGCCTCTTCCCATCGCCCCAACTCCAGCAGGGCATTGCCGCGATTGTGATGCAAGGCACCCGTGCCGAGCTTCAGCGCAAGTGCTCGATCATATATGGCTACGGCATCGCTATACCTCCCCATTTCATGCAGGGCATTCCCAAGGCGCAGGTAGGCATCGAGGTTCTCGGGCTTCCGGGAAATCTCCCGGGCGTATGTCTCCACTAGATTGTTCATGAGTCTTTCCAACCGTGAGAAAATACGAGGTGTACTTCAGCACGGCATCTGTTTTCCACCCTGATCCCCAAAGAGACTCGGGCTGCCATTCCAGCGCCAGCCAGGGGACGTTGCTTTCTCAGGAGAAAACCAAGAGAAATTGAGGTGACGAATACCGGTGAAGGCAATAGTTGCAGTAAGCAAAGCAACAAACATGCCGCACAACACCTTACTTAACCCATCGTTTTTTAAAGCATTACCACTCAACCTATCATTCATGTCAAAATTTTGAACGGGATTCTCGCCTTACAAGCCAACAGAGGCCGTAGCTAAATATGGAATTGCGCGCAGCACGGCCAATCTCTTTCAAGTAGTGATTTTTGTACCTGATTAGCGTCAATCTTCCGCAATCAAGATGGTCATCCCCGAGTGTCTGTATCGGGGATCCATGATTTTAGAAGATCAAAAGCTGGATTCCCGATCAGAATCGCCTCGGGAATGACGGTTTCGGGAACTGGCGGAAGGTTGACGCTAATCAGATTTTTGTTTGTCTATGTGGTGCAATCCATGATAAAGTTCGCCGTTATTCCGGCCGTTCTAAAACAAGGTTACATAATCTCGCCGCAGCAGGAATTGAAAGCCTGATTGAGAGACGGTCAGGAGGATTCGAGTCGATGGCCAAAAGGAAAATACAGTACGAACACTATTTTTCGGTGGGACAGCAGGTCAAAACCGGTGTCCGGCTTTCCGCAACCCTGCTGCGGGAAAGCAACGGCGAGATAACAGCTTTTTCGGGAAACCGCGCCAGAGTTGAAATCCTCGGCGGCATGATGCCGAAGGCCCTCTCAACGCAAAAGCCGGGGGCCCGTATTTCCCTGTCCGGCTGGTCCGGTTGGGGCTTTTACTGCTGTGAAGCCATTCTCGTTGAATTTGTTTCGCCAAATGAATTCGACCTTCGACTCGAAGGAGATATTGAAGAAATCCAGCGTCGCGAGTATTTTCGCCTTGACGTTTCCCTGCCCGTTACGGTAGCAACCCCTCCCCAGCAAACGATCGCCGCATTGAGCGAGCAGTGGGAAAATAGAAAGGCCCAACACCAGAAGGCAGCGTCTCCCGCGATGGTTGCCACGGCCAGAGGTTACCGGGTCGTGACCGCCAACAAGGAAGAGATACTTTCTCAGGAGATCAACCTGAGTGGCGGTGGTCTGAGAATGCGCATGTCTTCCTCTGTTACCCCGGGAACCCGCCTCCATGTTGACCTGTTTCTGCCTACCAGCCCGACAAGAATACTCTCCCTGGTAGCCGAAGCGTTGCGCTGCAATGAAATAATGCTCCGGGTCGAGAAGACCCCAGTCTTCATCGTCGCCATGAAATTCATTCTCATTGAAGAAAAAGACCGGGAAGTCATCATCGCCCACCTCTTTTCCGAGCAAAGGCTCCAACTCCAAGCGGAATCTGAGCGGGAGTTGCCCTCTTCTTCCCACTGAATGCCCTGCTGCCGCCCGCATCTGCCATCCACGTTTGACGGGACACCCGGAAACGGCAAAAAAAAACCACCGGCCCCCACGGGACACGGTGCCATTCTCAGCGCCACTCTCTGCAATCTCCCCAGACGTTCAAATGTTCCGCGGTTCGCTCCGCTCACCATCGCTTGACAGCACTACGATATCAACCCGCCGGTTTTTTGCTCTTCCTTCCGTTGAACCGTTATCGGCAACAGCGCGAAACTCCGCATAGCCGGTGGCCGACAGCTTCTCCGGTTCGAACTTGTAGTACGATACCAGATGGCGAACGATATTGGTTGACCTGGCGGTGGAAAGCTCCCAGTTGGAAGGAAAGGTCTGGGTGTTGATGGGAATATTGTCGGTGTGGCCTTCGACCCGGATATTATTGGAATAGTCGGCAAGCGACTCGGCGATCTTGGCTAGCAGCGGGTAGGAACTCACGCGAATATCGGCGCTTCCGGAATCGAAGAAACCTGCCTCCTTGAGACTGATAACGAGACCCCGACGATCGATCTCCAGGTTCACCTTGTCCTGCAGGTCGTTTTTCAGCAGGTATGCCTCCAGGGAAGCCCTGGCCTTTTTGAAATCCTTTTCTTCGGCACGATGCTTCTGCCTGGTGGTTTTGGAAAAGGGCATCTGCGGCTGCATATCGCCCCTCGCGCTGGGGGTAGTAATGGCGGGAATCTGGCTCAATTCGGTGGAATCAAGCACATTAACGTTGCTCATGGGACTGGACTTGGCATAACCAAAGGACTCGCGGAGCGAAGCAATGACCTCCTCTACCTTCCGCTTGTCGGTCTGCGACATGGCAAACAGGGTAACGAACACGGCAAACAGAAGGGTGATAAAGTCGGCGTAGGATACAAGCCAGCGTTCATGGTTCGCGTGCGGTTCCGGCTTTTTCTTCCTTCGTGCCATTTACTTGCCCTTTTTCTCATCGCCGGTCTGGACCAGGAACGACCGGAGCTTTTGCTCGATGTAATGGGGATTTTCGCCGTTCTGGATTGCGGTCAGCCCCTCGATGATCATCCTTTTCTGCAGGAGATCCTCTTTGACCCGGTGCTTCAGTTTGGTGGCAAAGGGCAGACAGATGATGTTGGCCACCATGAGACCGTAAATGGTCGCCACGAAAGCAACGGCGATACCGCCACCCAGTTTCGAGGTGTCGGAAAGGTTGTTCATTACGTGAATGAGGCCGAGCACGGCGCCGATAATACCGATGGTCGGCGCATATCCTCCGGCCGCCTCGAAAAACTCGACACTCCCCTTGGCATGATCTTCGTAGGTATCCAGTTCGGTTTCCATGGTGTCCTGCAGCTTCTGCGGGTCGATTCCGTCAACCACGAGCGAAATACCCTTGCGGGTGAAACGATCCTTGGCCGTCTGAGCCTCCTGCTCCAGGGAGATGAGGCCGTTCCTCCTGGCCTTGGCGGCATAATTGATCATTTCCTTAATAATTGCTTCGTTGTCCCCCGCATTGACAAACAGCACCCGCTTCGAATCCTTGACCGCCTGCTTGATGGTCGCCAGGGGAAAACTGATGAAAGCGGCACCAAAAGTTCCCCCGAGAACGATAAGGGCGGCTGTCGGCTGAACAATGGCGCTGAGATGCCCCCCCTCGAGGATCTGTCCCCCGATTACGGCACCGAAGCCAAGTAGTAGTCCGATTATTGTGGCGATATCCATAAAATTGGGATCCTGTTTCGAAAATTTTCCGTAACCGTGCAGGCGCGGCCGGGAAGCCGATCTGATGCCTTGGGAAACCGGCACCGTGCCCTACGGAATTATTGCGTATCCTGACGGTTCTCTTTAATCGCCCGGAAGGCTACCCCTGCTTCAGCTTGCTGAATGGTTTGAATGAATCTTGCAGGCGCTTGCGAAAGTATTTTTTCCCCGGTTTTTGGCCGGCGCGGACAACAATCTTCGCCTTGAAGGAAATGATCCGTTCGATCAGCACGGCGGCACTTTCCTGAACCAGGTAGCGGTTACCATTGACCAGGGTAATGTGTGTATCCGGAGTTTCCTCAACCAATTCGATCTGGTCATCGTTCACAAATAGTATGCTGCCATCAAGTCGTGTCAGTTTTATCATGACTTCACCGCTCCCTTGTTTTCATTTCGGACTGCACATGGTTTTACTTGAGCATTATTTGTGCCATTCGTGTCAAAAATCCGTCTTGAAGCGGAAGACACTCCAAAGCTTCTTGTTTCAGCCCCTATTCAGCAGCGTTTAGCTGAAACGTGGAATGTAGCTCCCTGCCCCCTACCTAGTACAATGTAACACATTAAATTCAATCCCCCTCAATCCCCCCTTGTCAGGGGGGAAGCCTTTAAGTCTCCCCTGACAAGGGGAGGTTTGGAGGGGTTACGGATATTAAAAAAGGCCAAACGGCTCACAAGCGCCTGAATGACCTTTCGGATTGTATTACTTCGGCAATTAAACATCACAACCCTTATGTAGGGGCACGGCACGCCTAGCCCCTACCATTGATATGTTTAATTGCCCCCGTAATATCCCGGTAGTTTCCTTTCCCGCGGAAAGGTACCTTTTCAAGAACGACTACAGATAGTCAAGTAATGATAATTGGGTAATCTTCGCCGTGGCCGCCAGGGCGGCCTCGAACGCCGCCTGTTGCTGGGTAAGCTGGGTTGCCGCCTCGATATAATCCACACCCATTGTGTCGGAGATAATCCCTTTCAAGGTAGCCTGATTGCGGTCGATCATGTTTTCGGCACTCTGAAAACGAAGCATCCTGCCGGCCACATCGCTTCTGGCATTGTTTATCTGATTCGCGGAAGAATCAAGCTTTGCCGCATTCGACTGGATATCGGCAGGATTGTTGTCTCTGATTGCCGTGATGATGTTGTCGAGAGTCTCGAGCATATCCACGGCACCATAACTACCGGTCCCTTTCAGCAAGGCATCTCCTGCGATGGTGATGGCTGCCGGCGAATTCTGATCGATTTCGATGAAAATCTCATCCGAACTACCGGAGTAGCTGTTGTCTGCCTTGGAAAACGGCGGGGTATTGTTCTTGAACCCGGCAAAAATGTATTGATCCCCCAACTGGGTATTGCCAAGATCCACCAACTGCTTTTTCAGCTCTTCCAGTTGGGAAGCGGCATTCTCCCGGACCGTCTGGTCGCTGCTGCCACTGGTAATGGCCCCCGTTGCTTTTTTTGCCAGGGCAATGATATCGGTCATGCCCTGCAGTGCCGTGTCCGTCATGGACAGCCAAAGGTTGCCCTTCTTGATGTTACTGAGATACTGCTCGCCGTTGTCAATCTTGTTCTCTATGTCCAGGAGTTGTCGGCTCGTAATGGGATCATCACTGGGACGGTTGATAACGGAACCAGACGCAATCTGCTCCTGAAGGCGGTTGAGCAGCGTTCTTCCCTTTTGCAGATTGTACAATGCGTTATCGGAGGTCATTCCCGGAGTTATTCGCATATTCGGTCTCCTGTTCTCATCATGTTACCGTATCAGGCCCATGACCGTATCGAGCATTTGGGAAGCGGTATTGATAACTTTTGCCGATGCTTCGAACGCGCGCTGGTACTTAATGAGATTCGCCATTTCCTCGTCAAGGGAAACGCCGGAATTGGACTCGCGGAGGGCATTGAGCTGCCGCAGATAACTGCCACTTTGAGCTGTGGAATTGCCGGCGTTTTGCGTATCGATACCAACACTGCTGACAAAGCCGTTGTAAAAGCTCGACATGGTTGCGCTGGTGGTATTGCCGTCCACCGTAAAGCTGAAAGAAGTAGACTTCAATTGCGCAAGGGCAATAGCACTTCTGTTGTCTCCTGGCCCGCTTGCGGAGGTCGGATCCTGGCCTGCTGCCGCTATTTTGTCCGGAGTAAGGGAGGAATTGAGCGCAATATCGGCGCTGGTTATTTTCGACGGATCAAAGAAATCGTTCTGAGTGCCGTCCAGCCCGTACCCTGCACTGTGCTGACTGTTAACGTTGGTAACCAGCTGCCGCGCCATTTCATCGAGTTTCGCCAGGTAGCCGGGGACAATCTTGTCGCGCACCTGGAGGGTGCCCCCTATCTGGCCGAGACTATTGTCCGTACCGCCGATGGTTGCTGTCACATCAGAGGACGCCCCTCCCCCTGGCGGAGTCAGCATGATCTTGTTGAGCCCGGTACCGGCGTCGACCTCGGTTGACAGCGTAGCAAAAGTGTTACCCTGCACAAGGGGCTCACCGCCCGGAAGCGTAACAGTCAGCGTACCATCACGTTGTTCGGAATAGCTGATCCCAACCTTTTTCGCAAGTTCCTGGGCAAGGTAGTCCCGCTGGTCGCGCAGTTCGTTGGCATTTCCGCCCAAGCGCTCCGTCTGGAGAATCTGTTCATTGAGGGAGGCAATATTCTTGGCCTTATCGGTGATATCGGCGGTTATCCCTTCAAGGGATCGGTCCGCACTTGAAAGGGAGTCGTTCAGATTGGTGTTCATCTGGTGAAAGGTATCAACCAGCACCTGCGTCCGCGACAACACGGCCTGCCGCTCCGCGGACCCCTGGGGAGTTACCGACAGATCCTGCCAGGAATTGAAAAAATTCTCCACGGCCTGGCCAAGACCGTTGTTTGTCACCTCGTTGAAAAACGGTTCAATCTGCGAAAGAGCGGTCTGCTTCGTCTCACTCTCACCATACGCGCTATTGCCCTTTACCAGTTGGAGCTGAAGAAGGTCGTCATGGCTTCTCTGGACCGTGGCAAGCTGCACGCCGGTGCCGAGAGGAAAACCATTTGCGGTAGTAACAGGGGCCGTCTGAAAAATCGTTTTTTGGCGAGAATAGCCGGGGGTGTTGACGTTGGCGATGTTCTCACTTGTCACCTCCATGGCAACCCTGGCCATGGTAATGCCCGAAGTAGCGATATTGAGAAGATTATTGATTCCCATCAGATTTCTCCGCTTACGAGCCTGCTGCCGGCGACACCGGTGACCACGGAACCCGCGTTACTGTAGGTACTGACCCCTCGACCCAAACCTCTGTTGATAAATTCCAGCGAACGGTTGACGGTGCTGAGCGAACCGTAGAGAAGATCCCGATTGAAACGGTTGCTTCGATTGAGAATGTCGGTAAGCTCGAACAGTCTCCGCTGGGACTTGAGCAGGAGCTCGCGCCGGGAAGGCGGGACCACGTCGAGAACCGCGGACAGGCTGACTGCCGCGGGAATTTTCAGATCGTGTGCGACATCATCCAGTGCCTGCTTGCAAACGGTCTTGCACTGCTCGAGTTGCCCGATGAGCTGAAGCTTGCTTTCACGCTGCAGCTCAAGGCCGACAGTATCCAGGTCAACGATATGACCTCGTTCATCATCAAGAAGCAGCACAAGTTTTTCCAGCAGCGTCTCTTTTTCTTTCAAACTCTGTATCAGGCAATCGATCCGATCATTCACTTTCATTGTCACCCGCCTTCAACAAGCCGATGGATTGCAGCATCTTCTCCGCAACCGCCCGACCACTGACATTGTAGGTTCCGTCGGCGATACTGCTCTTGATGGACTCGATTTTTCCCGTATTTGTGCTCTCCAGCGAAGCAAGGGCACTGGTGAGCTGATCGATCTTCGCCCGATTGACGGACAGCTCCACCCGGTCAGAGGTGTTTGCGCCGGTTTTTCTGGACGAAACATCTGTGGCACCCTTTTTCTCCAGCGCTTCGCTTCGCAGCGTCGAGGCTCCATTACTGACGGTGCTATTGGTAATTTTCATGGTTACACCCAAGCTTCCTGAGCTGGTTTCCTGAACTTCATGGTTTCGTTCGAGTGTCATTGGCTTCACTATGTCCTATGTGCCATCCGAGTTGCTCTTCGAGTCCCCTGCCGAGTCCCAGCACCCCACCCCTGGCGGCCTCCTGGGCATATTCCTGATCCAGCAGCGACCGGTAAACCTCCTCGCCATGTCCACCACCGGTCAAGGAGTCAGTGCCAACGGTTGAACGCATGGATTTGAGCATCATCCCGATAAAGAGAGCTTCAAAATCCTGAGTGGTTTTTTTAATCTCGGCGTTCTGATTGCCGGGGGTGTCACCCGTGCCGCCACTCACTTTGCCCAGTGGATTTGATGTCGCCACCTCAGGGAATATCACAGGATTCGTAATCGTCGTCATATGGATACCTTATCGAACGAAATTTCTAAAACTTTAGAGTTATTTTCATTTTATTTCAACTTCTGCACAGGCTGTTCAAAATTCAGACAAATGTCAATTTTCACCAGCTCACTCCATTGTTTTCATCCTGGCCAGAAAGTTTGCTATTCCGGGCTGGGATGGGGCTTTCAAGGAGCCTCTTGTACGGCTTCCATGCAGGAATGCGATTCGAGGGAAAGCGCCCGAACCAGGCACAGTGTCCAATCCGTGTGTAGGGTGGTGACCGATTACAAGAGGCTTCGGGGAAGTTCCAGCCCAGCCCCTGCCGAGACTTTCCGGAGGGAAACTAAATGATCTCCAGTTCACCCTGCAGAGCCCCGGCCGCCTTGATCGCCTGCATAATGCCAATCAGATCTCGCGGTGTAACGCCAATTGCATTGAGCGCCTTCACCACATCGCCGATGCTGGCACCCTCTTTCAGGACAAACAGGCCGCCACCCTTTTCTTCTTTCACATTGAGAGTCGTGCGTGGCACGACAACCGTCTCTCCCCTAAAACTGTCCGGTGCCGGCTGGGAAACCTGCGGCGCCTCCTTGATCGTCAGCGTCAGATTGCCGTGGGCCACGGCCACTGTGGAAAGACGGACATCGTTGCCGATAACGATGGTACCGGTCCGTTCGTTGAGAACCACCTTAGCGTGCATGTCAGGCTGCACCTGGAGGCCTTCCAGGGCAGCGGCAAATTCGACCGTATTGCCTTGATATTTTTCCGGAATCGTCAGGGAAACGGAACCGGGATCTTTGCACACGGCAATAGAGCCCTGAAACTTGGCATTGATCACCGAAGCAACGCGTGATGCGGTGGTAAAATCGGGTCGATGGAGGTTGAGCCGCAGAGTATTCCTGTTGGTCAGGGCATAGGGAAGTTCCCGCTCGACCAGCGCCCCCTCGGGGACCCTGCCGGCGGTGGGATGGTTTTTCTGGGCAGAGGCCGCCTGACCGCCATAGGAAAAAGAACTGGTGGATACGGCACCCTGGGCGACGGCATAGACCTGCCCGTCCCCGCCCTTGAGAGGCGTCATGAGAAGGGTTCCACCGGCCAGGCTTTTTGCATCGCCCAGGGAAGAAACCAGCACGTCGAGCCGGGCTCCCTGCTTGATCATCGGTGGCAGGGTAGCCGTAACCATGACCGCGGCAATATTTTTCACCGTAATGTCATTTCTACGAATACTGACACCGGAACGCTCCAGTAGATTCACCAGGGTCTGGACCGGAAACTTGGTCTGGTCGCTGTCGCCACTGCCGTTCAAGCCAACTACCAGTCCGTAGCCTAACAGCTGATTATCCCGGACCCCGTCAAATGAAGCAATATCCTTGATACGGGTAGCCTGAACGATGTGTGGCACCAACAGCATGCCTACCACTAGAAAGATAATTCGTTTCATGGTCGCTCCCCTTAGAAAGGCCATACCTTGTCAAAGAAATTGAAGAACCAGCCAGGCTGCTGACGGTCGTTGATAATTCCGTTCCCGGAATAGCTTATGCGCGCATCGGCAATCTGCGACGAACTGATCATATTTTCCTGATTGATGTCCCTCGGCCGCACCGTACCCTTCAGGACAATGATCTGCTCCTCATTGTTGACTTTGACGCTGCGGCTGCCTTCGATTCTCAGGTCGCCGTTGGGCAGGATATCCATGACCCGAGCGGAAATGGTTGCATTGAGCATGTCTTTTCGTGTCGTGGTGCCGCTGCCGCCGAAATCGGAACTGGTATTGGCCTTGATGAGACTGTTCAGGTCCAGTTTCTCCTTAAGAAACGTTGATGACTCAAGTCCAAACAAATTGGGAATCGATGCCGAAACGCCGACCTCCCGCTTCGTCCCGGTAGAGGCCTGTTTGCTGGCACTGGCCTGTTCGACGATTACCACTGTCACGATATCGCCCCGGTTCCGGGCCTTGAAATCATCCATCGGCGAGACCGAACTCGCCTGCCAGATCGAACCGTTTGCATAACTGACCTGTGGCGCCGGAATATGTTCCTGATCAGCAGTATCTTTAGGCAACTGCACCTGCGGATAGGAACATCCCGCGCTTATGAGGAGGGTAATTGCAACCAATGTTCTTTTCATAGAAAAACCTCGGGTTTTCGTAGGGGCACCCCCCTGCTCTCTTACGTTCGCTTCCCCCCTATAGAATAGGGGGGACTGAGGGGGTTGGATTAAATTGTTCCATGGTACTAGAAATTAACCGCCACCGTACCCGCATCTACCACACGGGCCTGCACACTCGTCTTCGAGTTCATGTTCTGGACCATTATCAAATCGCCCTCGGCGCCGCTGCCCCGCGCCGTGCCGGTTGCGGTAACGCGCAACGTGCCGTTTTCGGCAATGATGGTGACAACCTGGCCGTTTTTCACCAAGGGAACCCTTTCCAGATAATCACTGCGAACAGGGAGGTTGGCACGGACCGGGACCCGGACCCGCTTGCCGACCACATCCGACAGGGCAAAACAGACCTTTCCGCTGGCCGTCGCCAGGTCCCTTTTCTGCAGGGAAACATCGCTCACTTCCACAACCATGCCTCGCGACAGGGGATAGAGGGCCACAACCATCTCGGCCAGGGCTTCCACCTCCACCGGGATGCTCATATTCCTGACCAGTTGATCATCGACCCGGATGACAAGGCCGAGCACGGTTCGGCCCCAGCCTTCCCACTGATGGGGAGCAACAATCTCGAAACTGACCTTCCCGGCCGGCACGGCAATGTCCCCATTGGTGGCGATCCTTTTGATTTTTATTTCCATGCCGCTGTCCCTGGTCCTGTCCAGGATATACTCTTTCACAGCAGCCTGGAGCTTCTTCTCTGTCAGGGTCGCACCGGCGGCAAAAGCACTACCGGAAGAACCAAGGCACCACGCCAGGGCAATAAACACGAATCGTACGATGATCTTATTCATATCCTTCTCCCACCCGCTGCCGTTACCGCTTCATGTTGTTGGCCTGCTGGAGCATCTCGTCGGCCGCCTGGACAGTCTTGGAATTGATCTCGTAGGCACGCTGGCTGACAATCATGTTAACCATCTCTTCCATGACGTTTACATTGCTCATCTCCAGGAAACCCTGGCTGATGGTGCCGATACCGTTCTGCCCGGCGGTTCCGGTGTTGGCGTCCCCCGAGGCGTCGGTAACCTGGTAGAGATTGCGACCCTGGCTGGAAAGTCCCGCCGGGTTCTGGAACGTTGCCAACTGAATGGTTCCGACGGTGGTTGCCGCGGACTGACCCGCCTGGGTCACGGCAACGGTGCCATCGCTGCCGATGGAAATTTTGGTCGCATTACTCGGGACAACCATTTCCGGCACGAGAGCATAGCCGTCCGGAGTTACCACCCGTCCCTGCCCGTCCCTCTTGAACGATCCGGACCTGCTGTAGCCGGTTGTGCCGTCCGGCATCTGGATCTGAAAGAAGCCATCCCCTTCGATGGCCAGGTCCAGCTCGCTGCCGGTCTGGGTAATATTGCCGGAGGTAAAGACCTTGGTAACCGACCCCGGCGTGGTGCCGAGACCGACCTCGATGCCTGCCGCCTGGGTAGAGTTCGTCGAAGGCGCCCCGGTCGTCTTGATACTCTGATACATCACGTCCTGGAAATCCGCGCGGCTTTTCTTGAAACCACTGGTATTGACGTTGGCCAGGTTATTGGCAATCACATCGATATTAAGCTGCTGCGCCTGCATCCCCGAAGCCGCCGTCCACAAAGCCCTGATCATAATCCCGCCTCCCTATATCTTTTTGCCCTGGTACGCAATAAATTATTTTGTTCTTACTGTAGGGGCAGGCCCCCGTGCCTGCCCTTGTTGGGCGGCCACGGGGGGCGGCCACGGGGGGCCGCCCCTACGGTTCTCCTCAATCCTCAATCCTCAATCCTCGTTCCTCGATCCTGCCTTCCTACACCTTCCCCAAATCATTAACCGCCTTCCCAGTCAATTGGTCATAGCTCTGAATCATCCGCTGGCAGGTCTCCGAGGAACGGGTCGTTTCGATCATCCGCACCATCTCCTCGAGGGCATTCACATTCGACCCTTCCAGATGACCCTGCCTGACAACGGTATCTTTTGTCGCCTGAGGGGTCGCATCCGGGTCGTTCGGCATGAACAGGGCACTGCCGATTTTTCGAAGATCATAGGGCTTCGGGAAATCCAGCACGTCGATGGATCCTGCTTCCTGACCCTCCACGAAAATCTTTCCCTTGGCATCGAAGGAAACGCTGCCGCCGTTGATAATGATGGGTGCCCCGCCCCCCAGAACTTCATAGCCGTCAGCGGTCACCAGCTTGCTGTTTGCGTCCATCTTGAAGTTACCCTGCCGCGTGTAGGCTTTCCCCTGCGGGGTATTTATGGCGAAAAATCCGTCACCATCAAGGGCAATATCAAAGGTATTGTCGGTTACCTTTACCGAGCCGGCGGAAAAATCAATCGCATAGCTCCCCGTGGCCAGGGCGGGCGTATCCGCTGAACCATCAGACCCTTGCAGCACTGAGGCTGCCATGACCGCCTCGAAACTGATAGTGTCCTTCTTGAATCCGGGTGTGTTGACGTTGGCCAGATTGTTTGCCAGCACATCCAGTTGATTCATCATTGCCTGGCTTCCGGAAATGGCCCCATAGATACCGCTATTCATGGAATGTCTCCTCCCTCAACGGCGGTTCAGCCCGCCATATTCTTCATTTTCACTTTCAAGCGGATTACCGCCTGACTGTGCAGCTGGGAAATCCGCGATTCGGTGAGGCTCATGATCTCGCCGATCTCTTTCAAGTTCAATTCCTCGTAGTAGTAGAGGGTTACCACCAACCGCTCTTTTTCCGGCAAGGTCTCGATCGCCTCGCCGAGCACCTGGAGAAGCTGTTTGGCCATCAGCTGATTCTGGGGACTTTCCACCCCGTTGTCGGAGAGGAAATTCAGAAAACCAAAGGAGCTCCCCTCATCGTCTTCCTGGAAATCATCCAGGCTGATGAAGGAAAGGGAATGAACCTCCTCCATCAGCCGGAAGTATTTTTCCAGATCCATACCCATGGCCGCCGCCACCTCTTCGCTGGATGGGTTCCGGCCCAGTTTCTGCTCCAGAACGGAAAACTGCTGTTCGAGGCGTTTGTATTTCTCCCGGAGCGTCCGCGGCAGCCAGTCCTGGGCACGCAGCTCATCCATGATGGAGCCCATGACCCGCTTTTCGGCAAAGGTCTTGAAAAGGATCCCGCGACTCGGATCAAAACGTTCCGCGGCGGTAATCAGACCGATTACCGCAACACTCATCAGATCCTGTTGGTCAAGATGTGACGGAAGCTTTGAAGATATCCTGCCCACCAGGTATTTCACCAGCGGAAGATGGGATACTACCAGCTCGTCCCTGTTCTGGCAGGTACCGTACTGGCGCTCCGATTCGTATGCCTTTGCGAGATTGTTCATAGTAACTCCGATACTGGCGGGGAAGCCTCATTGCCGGCGGTTTCGCAAAACCGCCAAACGCTGCTCTCCCCAAATAAAATCACTCTTCCCCGAGAATCAGATCCGCAACCTTTTTTCCGGATGCCGGTTCAATATCTTCGGGAACTCTCTGTCCTCTGGTGAAATACGAGAGGGGCAGCTTGTTCTCAATCTGCAGATTGACGATTGAGCCAAACGAACTGCTTTCGTCCAACTTGGTAAACAGAAGCCTGCTGATGGGAAGCGCCTTGAAACTCTCGACGATCCCGCGAAGTTCCCGCTCTCGCGTTGTGGCCGCAACACAGAGGTGGGTCTCAATGGTAAAAGATGAATCCAGCATCGACCGCAGCCCTTCAATGGTTTCCTTGTCTTTCGGGCTTCTGCCGACCGTGTCGATCAGGACCAGATCCTTGTCGGTATGGGCGGCAAGGGCTTTTTCCAGTTCCTTCGGGGTTGATGCCACCTCGAGCGGTACACCCATGATTCGGGAATAGGTTTTGAGCTGTTCGACCGCGCCGACACGGAAGGTATCGATGGTTACCAGGGCGATTTTTGCCTTCCTTCCCACGGTGTAGAGCGCGGCTAGTTTTGCAATGGTGGTAGTTTTGCCGACACCGGTGGGCCCCACCAGTGCCACGATTTTGGTTCCGCTCTTTTTCAGTCTGATGGGACCCGAGCACCTGACGGTAGACTCGAGTGCTTCTTTCAATCTCTCCTTGAGATCTGTCTCACCATTTATCTGCTGCTCCGAGTTTTTCACCTTTTCCAACAGGGCATGAATGGACACCTCGACAAGCCCGGCATCATGCAGGGTGGCAGAGACGTTCGCCAGTGATTCGGCTTCCTTCTTGACCCGATCCGAGGCGGCACTGTGGAGGTCGCCCTCCCCCTGGACCGATTCCAGCAGGAGTTTTTTCAGCTCCCGCAGCTCCGCATTAGCCGGCTCGCGCTGGAAAAAATCACCAACGGACGTCACGGCCGCCTGTCCGGTTCTGGCTGGTGCCGGCGGGGGAACAACTTCCTGACGGGCAGCAGATTCCTTGACCTGAAGGGAATCAACCCGTTCCCTGAGCTCTTTCAGTTCCCGGGCCAGCGGCTCAAGCATGGAATTACGGAACTCGTCCCGCGTGGTTTCATCACGGCCGGCAGCCTCCCGATAGTGCGACAGATTCCGTTGCGGAGCAGTGCCGACCGTTGCGGTGATACGAAACACCGGCTTGGTGAAGAAACCCAAAATTCCTTTACGGCGTTCCTTGCGGGAAGAAATGATCATGGCGTCGGGCCCCAATTCGGCCTTCACCAGCTGCATCGCCTCTGCCATATTTGCGGCCTGAAAGGTTCTAGTTTGCATCTGCGCTGACAACTCCTATGGATTGAATTTTTATATTCGACGGAATCTCGTTGTGGGAAAGGACCGCCAGGCTGGGCAGAAACCTTTCCGTCAGCTTCTTGACGTGACGTCGTACCGATGGGGAAGCGAGCAGCACCGGGTGACTGCCGGTTTGATTGAATTTGTCCATACCCTGGCGAATGTTCTGCAGGATCCGCTGGGCAACGCCCGGTTCGATGGCCAGGAAACCGCCCTGTTCCGAAGGCTGCACTGATTCGGCGATAATCTCTTCGACCTGCCGATCCAGGGCCAGGAGCGCAAGCACATCACCGTCCTGTTTGTATTGTTCGACGATATAACGTCCCAGTCCCTGACGAACAAATTCCGTGAGCACATCGGGGTCCTTGGTCATGCTGCCGTAGTCAGCCAGAATCTCGAGGATGGTTCGCAGGTCGCGAATGGAAACATTTTCTTTCAACAGACCATGAACCACCTTCAAGACCGTGCCGAGGCTGAGCAGCGAGGGCACAAGCTCATCAACCACCTTCGGACAGCTGGTGGCGAGATTGTCGAGGAGCTGCTGCAGTTCCTGCCTTCCCACCAGCTCATGGGCGTGCTTTTTGATGATTTCGCTGATATGGGTGGCCATGATGGTGGTGGAATCGACCACCGTGTAGCCGCTGATCTGCGCATGTTCCTTCTGCCCGCTCTTGATCCAGACTGCCGGCAGACCGAAGACCGGCTCGGTCGTATGGCTTCCTTCCAACTCACCGCTCGCCTGGCCGGAATCCATGGCCAGAAACTGACCTGCCAGGTTGCTGCCGCCAACCTTGGCACCCTTGATCAGGAACGTGTACTCATTGGGCTTCAGCTGCAGATTGTCATGAATGTGGATCGGCGGCACGATGAAGCCCATCTTCTGGGCGAAGGTTTTGCGGATCGAGCGGATCCTTTCCAGCAACTCACCCTGCTGCGCGGCATCCACCAACGGCACCAGACCGTAGCCCACTTCCAGTTCCAGCAGATCCACCGGCCGGATGGCGGTTATCTGGTCGCCATTGTCGTCTCCCACACCCTGGGTTACGAGATCCTCATCCTCTTCAACGACCTTGGACTTTTTTTGCCCCGCTTTTCCGACCAGATATGCCAGGCCCGAGAGCAGGAAGAAGGCGAAATGGGGAAGCCCGGGGATCAGGCCGAAGCAGAACATAACTCCCGAGCAGACAAAGAATGCCTTGGGGTAATTGAGGAATTGTCCGGTAATCTCATGACCGAAATTATTCTCGTCGGCTGATCGGGTTACCATGATACCGGCGGCAGTGGAAATGATAAGCGCGGGAATCTGGGCCACGAGCCCCTCGCCGATGGTCAGGAGGGTGTAGTTGGTGAGGGCCACCTCCAACTCCATCCCCTTCTGCCAGACACCGATAATGAAGCCGCCGACAATATTGGCCAGCATGATCAGAACCGCGGCCACCGCGTCACCACGGACGAACTTGCTGGCGCCGTCCATGGATCCGTAAAAGTCTGCCTCGCGGGATACCTTCGACCTGCGGAGCCTGGCCTCTTTTTCCGTGATAACCCCGGAAGAAAGATCAGCATCGATGGCCATCTGCTTGCCCGGCATTGCGTCGAGGGTAAAGCGTGCCGCCACCTCGGCGACCCGGCCGGCACCCTTGGTGATGACGACAAAGTTGATGATAACGAGGATCAGGAAGATGACCGCTCCCACGACATAGTTACCACCTACCACGAATTGGCCGAACGCCTTGATGACGCCCCCGGCGGCCTCAACCCCTTCGTTGCCGTGCAGCAGGATCAGTCTGGTGGAGGCGATGTTGAGGGCAAGTCGGAACAGGGTGGTAACCAGAAGAATGGAGGGAAATATCGAAAAATCCAGCGGCTGCACCGTATAGAGGCACACCAGCAAAATGACCAGAGCAATCGTGATATTCGCGGCCAGAAATATATCCAGCAGAAAGGACGGCAGCGGAATAATCATCAAGGCCAGAACGCCGATAAGGGCTATGGCCATATAGATGTCGGAATTATTCCGCTCCTTCGCTATCTCTGCCACCGACGAGGCCATCTGATTTACCTTGTAATTTCAAGAAGATTTTACGCCTGACAAGAGAATAGCAACCTTTGTGCCAGACAAGCCTCTCGTCAGCGGCATTCGGCGACAAGCTGGATATTTCCTTGAAAGCACATAAAACCGGCTATCCAGGCAAAGCAAGGGGCTTTCCGGAAACAACCAACCTCGGCAGGAATGGAGGATTAATGAAGAATAAGACAGTATTTTGAAAATTGGCGAGTCAAGGATTTGTCAAAGGGGAAGAACCTGTGCCGGCGGTTCGCCGCTGCAGGCGATGGACAAACGCAGGAAAATGCGGAAATGATTTCGGTGGAGAGGTAGCGGAGGTATGATCAGAAGGTCTTTCCTTTCAGCCCGTAGACATAGGCCAGCAACTCTGCAACGGCCACATAGAGTGTTTCCGGGATCTCTTCTCCCTCCTTGACCTCGGCATACAGCTCGCGGGCCAGGAAGCGGTTTTCCACCAGCATGACATTGCTGTCCCTGGCCAGTGCCTTGATACGCAGGGCGAGATGATCGGCACCCTTGGCAACGACGAACGGAGCAGCCATTTTTTTCCGGTCATATTTTATGGCCACAGCAAAATGGGTCGGGTTGGTAACGACAACATCGGCGGTGGGGATGATATTCTTGAGGCGTCGAAAGGCCCGTTCGTATCGCATTTTACGGATCTTTCCCTTCAGCTGCGGATCGCCGTCACTGTCCTTGTGCTCCCGTTTCACCTCCTCCTTGGTCATTTTCAGTTTCTGGATGTAATTCCATTTCACAAAGGCCAGATCGAGAATCGCCAACACAATCATCACCCCGCAGGTGTGGATGACGATCTTGAAAGCGATGTGACTGATAAACACAAAAATCCCGCTGATATCCGTTTCGGTCAGGTAGAGGATTGCATCCATTTCGTCACGCAGGATCTTATAGGCAATGTATCCCACGATCAGGATCTTGATGATGGACTTGAACGCCTCCACCAGCGCTTCCTTGTTCATGAGCCGCTTGACGCCTTCCAGGGGATTGATTTTCTCGAACTTGAAGGAAAGCTTTTCCGTGGAGAAGGAAACACCGCCCTGGATGACAACCGCAACAATTCCCGCCACCATGACCATCAACAGAAACGGGGCCATGACCGCACTGATCGAGAAAACCTGTTGCATAAGAAGACTATGGACTCCGGTCGGGGTGAACGTGACCGAACCCATGCCACCGAGCAGATCTCTGGTATTTTCTTTCAGGGAGCTAAGCATGTAACTGCCGAGGGTATAGAGAGTCACCATCGAAACCAGCAGGGTGATGGTTGACGTCATGTCGCGGCTCAGGGGCGGAGGACCCTTTTTTCGCGACTCTTCGAGCTTTTTCGCAGTCGGTTGTTCTGTTTTTGAGTGTTTATCTGCCTCTGACATCAGGGCGCCTGCGAGAGAACGGTAAAAATGGATTTGATTTGAAGAGCCATGCCAGCGAATGAGTTCTCAAGGGTGTGGACAAAAACCAGCAGGGAAAGGCCGAGGGCCAGAAATCCGATACCGATGTTGAGCGGCATGCTGACGACGAAGATGTTCATCTGGGGAAAGGAGCGTGCCATGACACCAAGAACGACCGTGGTAGCCAGAAGCGACACCATGACCGGCGCCGCAAGTTTGATTCCCAGAATAAAGATACCCGAGGTAATCGTGATCAGGAGGTTGAGCAGGTCGCCGCTCATATGCCACCCTCCCAGCGGGATCACGGTATAACTGTCCACCATTGCCTTGATAAAGAGATGGTGGGCGCCGAAGGTCAGGAACAAAAGTGACGCGACCAGCGACTGGAACACCGCCATGAGCGGCACCTGGCCCATGGTCGGATCGAACAGGGTGGACATGGCAAAACCCATTTGCATGCCGACTACCTGACCGCAGAACTCAACCGCGCCAAAAACCGCCTTGGCAACAAGGCCAAGGGTTATGCCGATCAGGGCTTCCGCGATAACCAGCAGGGCCAGGGAGAAAATATCCGTCGGCAAGGTGACGTGCGTGAGTTTCAGGACCGGAAAGCAAACCAAGGTCAGGGCCAGGGTGACCACCACCTTGATATTCATCGGCACCCGTTCCCCCCCGAACAGGGGTATGGCACTGAATATCCCTGCCAGGCGACCGAGCACCAGGGTAAAGAGGGTGAAGTCGGTAGTGGTAAGAAAAGGCGGCAGCTGGAACATGATCCACTATCTCAGATTCGGAATCATGGCGAAGATCTCCCGGGTAAAATCCGACATGTAACTCATCATCCAGGGAAAAAAGACGATCATTGCCACCATGACCGCCACGATTTTCGGTACAAAGGCAAGTGTCGCCTCGTTAATGGAGGTGACCGCCTGAAAAATACTGATGATAAGGCCGATCACAAGACTGAATATCAGGAGCGGCGCAGCCAGCATCAGGGTTACTTCAAAACTCCTGCGAGCAAGTTGTGTTACCAGTTCCGGGGTCATGGGGGTGTCCTTTCCTTATAAGTATGAAGGATGAGAAATTCAAAGTATGAAGGATGAATTATGAAGTATGAAAAAAACCGAACAAT